>Ga0247818_10000102_pt1 | contig 48555 bp, 77 predicted proteins | sample 13C_Glucose_Day1_FD_192424 | JGI IMG/M metagenome (GOLD analysis project Ga0247818, IMG submission 192424) | Soil microbial communities from agricultural site in Penn Yan, New York, United States - 13C_Glucose_Day1 | ecosystem: Environmental > Terrestrial > Soil > Agricultural land | place...
TCAAGCAGACCGAAGTGTATGAACTGAGTTTGGTAAGCGTGCCGGCCAACGCCGGGGCGATCATCACGAACATCAAATCGTTCGATGTTGGGCTACCTGCCGCGTCAGGCAAAAAGGAGTTCACCGTCGTACGACTTGAAAAACCCGCCGGCGCTTCGGCACACGTTACGAAAAAACTATCCGTTTCTCCGAAGCCCGAGGAGGGCCTAGACATGAATTTCGCAGAACAAATCAAGTCCTTCAAGGACACCATGGTGCAGAAGTCCGCGCGCCAAAAAGAACTGATGGAAGCCGCCGAAGGCCGCACCCTGGACGAAGCCGAGTCGGAAGAGTTCGACACCATCACCGACGAGCTGAAGGCCGCTGAAGTGCACATCAAACGCCTGGAAGTGATGGAGAAGGCTAACGTAGCGTCCGCAGCGCCTGTCGCCGACGTGACCAAGCAGACCCACCGCGCACCGCTCGTAGCCAAGAACACCGAGAAGCTGGAACCCGGCATCCTGTTCGCCCGTTACGCCATGTGCAAAATGGCCTCGCAGAACAACCCGGCGATGGCCGTGGAAATCGCGAAGTCGAAATACCCGCAGCATGAAGGCTTGGTTAAGACCCTCGACCTGGAAGCTCGCGGCCAGAAAATGGGCGGCTTGATGAAAGCCACCGTCGAAGCCGGCACCACCCTTGACTCCACTTGGGCGGCACCACTGGTCGACTACCAGAACTTCGCAGGCGATTTCATCGAGTACCTCAGACCTCGTACCGTGATCGGTCAGTTCGGCACCAACGGCATTCCGTCGCTGAACCGCATTCCGTTCAACGTCCGCATCGCAGGCCAAACCACCGGCGGTAACGCTTACTGGGTAGGTGAAGGCGCGCCGAAGCCGCTGACTCAATTCGACTTCAACGCAACTGAACTGCGCTGGAACAAAATTGCGACCATCGCCGTTTTGACCAACGAACTGATCCGATTCAGTGATCCATCGGCAGAACGCCTAGTACGTGACGGCCTGGCCGCCGCGGTAATCGAAAGGGCGGACGTAGATTTTATCGACCCCGATAAGGCAGCCGTAGCAAACGTCTCGCCGGCGTCCATCACTAACGGCATTGCGCCAATTCCTTCGAGCGGAAACACTGCTGAAGACATTCGGGCAGATATTCAAGCGCTGTGGGCCCCCTTCATCGCAGCTCGTAACCCACCACGTAGCGCCGTCTACTTGATGGATTCAACGACCGCTCTGGCGTTGAGCATGATGCAAAACCCGCTCGGCCAATCCGAGTTCCCAGGCCTCACCATGAACGGCGGCACCTTCATGGGCGTTCCGGTAATCGTTTCTGATTACCTGCCTGTTGATTCCAGCGGCGGCATGGTTATCCTGCTCAACGCTTCGGATATCTGGCTGGCCGATGATGGTCAGGTTACCATCGATGCTTCCCGCGAAGCTTCGTTGCAGATGCTCGACAATCCGACCAACAACAGCGCCACTGGCACCGCTACCAGCATGGTATCCATGTTTCAAACTAACAGCACGGCCTTCCTCGCGGAGCGCTATATCAACTTTGCCCGCCGTCGCGCAAGCGCCGTCGCATGGTTGTCCGGCGTGAACTGGGGAGCTGGCGCGTAACGTAGCTCTGTTGTAAACTTAAAGCCGGTAACGCACGGGTAGCTCCCGAGCACCTTCTCCCGGAGGTCTGCGTTACCGGCTTTTTCTATTCCCCGGGAAAACGATCACGGGAGTGACCGAGAATGGCAATTTACATCTACCACCTGTGCTGTCCTGACACCGGTGAAATCCGTTACATTGGCAAGTCGAATAATCCGCAACACCGTTTCAGCAGACACATCCAGGCTTCTAAAAATCCTAAGAATTATGCGCAGCGTTGGATTGCTACTTTGATCCGCGCGGGTAAAAAGCCCGTGCTTAAAATAGCCGCTGAGCTTTCTCCTGAAGAGAACTGGCAAGAAGTAGAAAAACAAGCGATAGCTAAAGGTTTCGCCGACGGCTTGCGTTTGACGAATACGAGTGCAGGGGGTGAAGGCGTACTGATTTTAGATCCGGTAAAGGAAGCTTCGCGAATAGCAGCCATAGATAAAGCATGGAAGTGTGCGGCCCTGCGTAGACGTCAAGGCGACAGGGTTAAAGCCGGCATGGGTACTCCGGAATCTAAGGCAGCGAATCGCGCACGGATGTTAGAAAAATGGCAGGACCCCGAGTACGCAGCTTTAAACGCGAGAAGGGTTAGTGAGGCGTATTCGACACCAGAAGCGCGCAAAGCCCAGTCGGAAAGGGCTATAGAAGCTAATAAAAACCCAGAAGTTGTGGCGAAAAGAGTAGCCGGTATAAAGGCCGCATGGGCAGAACCAGCTAAGAAAGAAGAATGGGTAGCCAACATAACTGCCTCGCAGAATACACCGGCAGCGAGGGCTTCAAAGTCGGCACAAATGAAAGCCTTCCACCAAGATCCTGAATTTATCGCCAGACGCAAGGTGCGAATGGCCGATCCGGAGATGATAAAGCGACGCGGCTTGGCCATATCTGCGGCCAAGCAAAAGAAAAAGGCCGAGCGGCTAGCTGCTGAAAAACTAGCAAATACCCCGCCAACCTAATATCCTGCGTGGGCGACCAACCCCCGGAAGCCCACCGCATGAAAGATTTTATCGGCTTCACCAGAAAAATTCTGTTCATGAATCAGGGCGATAGCTTGCCAGATCCTCCTATTCCAGCGCCGCCGGGGCCCTACGACCGAAGTATTCCGGCTGCCGATGGTCTGAATGCATATTTGACCCCTTACAACTCGCCGACCGGCATCATGGTCGTACGTGGGTTCTTCACGAACAACGCTGCTTCAATCCCCACCCTGGATATCAAGTGGAACGGCGTCGCCATGACGCAGGTCCCTATCGTCGCTAACGCTACCTCCGGCGACCCGGTGTTATTCCTGGCCGCTATCAAGGGAGGCGCCACGGGAACGCATAACCTGACGATCGATGTAACGTCGGGAAGCGTAGGAAAAGGCTTTTTACGCATAGGCGACCTGGCCGCCATGGATACCGACTGGATCGGCCAAGTTCAATCCGGTATCGCCGATACGCAAATAGTAGATGTGTTCGTTGTACCAACCGCGAGCGGTAGTTCCGTCGCCCAAATTGCAGGCTTCATCGGCGAGCAAGTTTGGCCGATAACCGAATACCAAAACGCGACGATCCAGTGGACTACATACCGCGAAGATTCAATCCAAAAGGTGTTGAACGGCGACTTCGCTACAGATGCAGACTGGACGAAGGGCGGCGGCTGGACGATTTCCGGCGGTCAAGCGCGTCGACAGTACCCCGGCAACTCTTCGCTGATCCAGAAAGGATGGACGCTGCTTGACCCCGCTAAAGTGCATCGCGTGTCCTTCAATTTTGTTCAGCGTGGGGCGATCGGTAATATCTCCTTGGCGTGGACTAACGCAGCGGGTACAGGTATTCAAACTTTCTCGCAGACCTATACCGCGCAAGGTATCTACTCCCTGCGGGTTTATCCGCCGAACAATACTGGCGGCCTGATGATTACCGGCATCGGCAATAACAACACCTCTGCGGCCACGATCGTCGACGATGTGTCGGTAGTCGAAGAGGGTACGCAAAACGCCGTGATGTTCGCCACGCAATCGCAACCCGGACCCCAGCAGTACACCTATGAGGCGAACGCGGAGGGCACTGCCGGTTGGCTTACTGTGGAAATAAAAGGCCTAGTGCTGCCATAGCCTTGTGTTCTGATATACTCCGGCTAAATTTGAGGACTTTTCGCATGAGCAAAGTAGAATTTACCTACAGCAAAGGCGGTAAAACTGTAACTATGGCACGCCGCTACGCTGAAACTTTGCGCAAGCTAGGCCACGGCACATACGAAACCAGAATGCTCACTGCTACTACGCCGAAAGCTCCTGCAGAAGACGACGAGCCTCTGGTATCCGCTGCACTAGCCGAGTTTGCCGCGGAGAATAAAGTGGACCTTTCCAAAATCATCGGCACCGGTAAAGACGGGCGTATCAAGAAGTCTGATATTGAAGCCTTCATCGCCGTGCAGGTGTAAAAGATGCGTCTATTCGGTCGAGAGCTGTCCCTAACCTTCAAGCGTGCGCCAATGTCGCCGCCCGGTACGGGCATGGGCGGTTGGTGGCCGATGATCCGCGAACCTTACTCCGGCGCATGGCAGAAGAACGATACGTGGACTAATGAATCGGTCTTGGCGCATTACGCCGTCTACGCCTGCGTAACGCTTATCGCGAATGACATCGGCAAGTTGCGTCAGCGCTTGATGGAACTGGACGCGAACGGGATCTGGAAAGAGACCACTAGCCCAGCTTTCAGTCCGGTGCTCAAGAAGCCGAACAACTACCAGAACCATATCCAGTTCAAACAATGGTGGCAGACCTCTAAGTTGATCAGCGGCAACACCTACGGGTTGAAGCAGCGCGACCAGCGTGGTGTAGTCGTGGCTATTTATTTGCTTGACCCGTGTCGCGTGCTCCCCCTGGTCGCTGAAGACGGTTCGATCTACTACCAGCTCTCGAACGACAATTTGAACCGCGTAGGCGACGGCGTAACCGTACCGGCGTCCGAGATCATCCATGACCGGATGAACTGCTTGTTCCACCCCCTGGTAGGCGTGTCTCCGCTCTACGCCGCCGCGCAAGCCGCGTGCCAGTCCCTCAAGATGCAAAGCGATAGCTCGACCTTCTTCGAGAACGGCGCGCGTCCTGGCGGCATCCTGTCGGCCCCCGGCGCTATCAGCGACGAGACGGCAGCACGGCTTAAAGCGCATTGGGACGCGAACTACACCGGCCAGAATGCGGGTAAGGTCGCCGTTGTCGGTGACGATCTCAAGTTCCAGCAGATGAAGATGTCGGCCACTGATTCGCAATTGATCGAACAATTCCGGCTTACCGCGGAAATGATCTGCACGGCGTTCCACGTCCCCCCGTCCAAAGTCGGCGTGACCAACTCCCCGACTGGAACTACCGCAGCACAAGAGAACCAGAAGTATTACTCGGACTGCATTCAGGTACTCGCCGAAGAATACGAGGCTTGCATGGACGACGGCCTTTCGCTGCCAGTTCAGTACGGTGTAGAGCTTGATGTAGAAGGCCTGCTGAGGATGGACATGGGCGCGTTGGTGACAACCTTGGCCGCCGCAGTCGGAGGTAGCATCATGACGCCTAACGCAGCCTTGCGTAAGCTAAACCAGCCTCCAGTCGCCGGCGGCGACACAATTTACATGCAGCAGCAAAATTATTCGCTCTCCGCTCTGTCGAAACGTGATGCGCAGGTAGATCCATTCGCCACCGGCACCGCGCAGCCTGCAGCTACAGAGCCGGCCGCACCGGCAGAACCCACCGACGAAGAAATCCAAGACAGCGCGAAGTTGCTCGCGATGCTCGTAGAGAAGGGGCTAAACATTGAACATGCGTGAACTAGAAGCGCAGGCTCAAGCCCTGGCGCCGGTTATTGCTGCAGCCATCGCCAAGGCCGTAGCGCCGCTGAATGAAGAACTGGCCGAGTTGCGTAAGTGCTTGGCGGATCGCCCTATGCCGGTCGAACCGGACTTGGAAGCGATCGCCGCACTGGTGAAGCTGCCAGAAGTCAAAGACGGCGAGCCAGGAAAGGATGCAGAGCCGGTAGACCTGGCCGCGCTTGCCGAAGCCATCGCCAAGCTTATCGTGCTGCCTGAAGTGAAGGACGGCAAAGACGCTGCTGAAGTCGACCTGGCCGCAGTGGCCGCACTCGTCGAAGTTCCGGCTCCTGAGAAGGTTGACGTAGAAGCCATCGCCCGCGCCGCTGCCGCACTGATCCCGGTTCCTGAAGTCAAAGAACCCGAGCACGGCCGGGACGCGATCGACCTGGAGATCCTGCCAGCCATCGACGACTCCAAACAGTACCCGCGCGGCACTTACGCAGCGCACAACGGCGGTCTGTGGAAGTCGTACGAGCGCACGCATGGCATGCGCGGCTGGGAGTGCATTGTGGACGGCATCGCGTCGGCCAGCGTAGCCCAAGACGACGTGCGCGAGTTCTCCGTGAAGCTGGTGAAGTCCAGTGGTGTCGAGGTCGTACAGAAGTTCAACATGCCGATCCAAGTTTACAAAGGCGTACACCGTGAAGGCGACTCCTACGACGCGCACGACACCACGACTTGGGCCGGTAGCCAGTGGGTATCGAACAAATCTGCCAACACCGACAAACCCGGCGCTAGCGACGCATGGACCTTGGTCGTCAAAGCCGGACGGAATGGTAAAGACCTGCGCGAGAATGCCAGCACCTACGATCCGGCTAAAGGAGTGACGCTCAAATGATGTACGTCACCCTGGAGCGCGCAAAAGAACACCTGAACATGGACCACAGTTCAGACGACAACTTGATCACGGTCTACATTCAAGCGGCGTCCGGCGCGGTAAAGAATTACCTAAAGAGCGCTTCGCCTTATGAGGTCGAGCGCGACAGCAACGACGATATTATTCTCGACAGCTCGGGCGATCCGATCTACGTCGTCGACAGCAACGGCGACAAGGAGGTCAGCTATCCAGTTCAGGCGGCCACGCTTCTGATGGTCGGCTTCCTGTATAAAGACCGCGACGAAAACCCGGACGACGCGTTTGCCCGAGGCTACTTGCCGATGCCTGTTACGGCTTTGCTCTACCCACTTCGCGACCCCGCCCTAGCCTAAAAGGACTACAAAGATGGCTGACAAATTCGCACGGGTCTTCGGGAGCTTTCTCCGGCGGATCATCGACATGGGTGATGGAACCTGGTCGGAACGCGTGGTCGCGCAGCCACCGGCAGCATTGCTTACTGGCACGAGTAAACAGCGGATCCGCGTTGATGTGGGGCAGACTGGATTTTTCGAGAAGCGCGAATTCGAAATGTTCCGTGAGTTCGCGACCGCCACTACAGCGACTTACATCCTGCGAGTAGTGGCCCCAGTAAACTTCATTCTCCATGATCTGTCCCTAGAGCTTGAAGCGGGTACGGCCAGGTTAGCTACATTCTCCGGCGGCACCCCGACCGGAACTTTTAGCGAAACGCTACCGTACGTTGCGGCGAACACTATGACGGAAACACCGCCTACGTATGCGTCGCAGCTCGTGATAACCGCGATACCCACGGGAGGCACCCTGGCCGGCGGCTCAGCGATTAGAGTCACGCGGGTTAAGGCTGCCGACAACTCTAACTTCGCGGCCAGTGTAGGCAGCACGCCTGATCTCGTGGCCGGTCGGGCGCCCGGCACCTACTACCTGACTCTGCAGCTTACCGCCGCCATCGGCGTGCTGAAGGCTCGTTTTGAGGAACGCCCATGAGCCGCGCCGGCCAGTACCGCCACCGAGTGGACATCCAAGATTGGACAGAAGTCCGGGATGAAGAGACGGGCGGCTTCACCGAGGCTTGGGTAACCGTGTTCGCCGATGTGCCAGCGCGCATTGCTCCCGCCAGCGGTCGGGAATTCCTGGCCGCTGCGGCAATTCAGTCCGAGATCATCGCGCGCATCGTAATCCGCCAGCGCCCCGGCCTGAATGCCAAGCAACGCATTTTGCACAACGGCGATATCTACAACGTGCACGCATGGCTGCCGGATCAGGAAAGCGGGCGTGACTATGTGTCGGCGCCTTGCTCGCGCGGAGTGGACGAAGGTTGAAAGGCTTGCTAGAGTTCAGATTCCCTTAGCTCATCCCACAGAGGAAGAATCATGAGCGAATCTGAAGCTGCAATCGAAAAAGAAATCCAAGACAAAGGGCTGAACGCGCCGCGTCTTACCCCCGCTCTGATCGACGCGGCGGTAGCCAGTGCTACCTACACCGTGCTCCCAAGCGGCCGCGCAACGATCTGCGAAATGACTTTGCGCAACGGCTACGTCGTACTCGGCGAATCGCTTTGCGTAAGCATCGAAAACTTCGACGCGGAGATCGGTCAGAAGATCGCCTACCAAAATGCTCGCGATAAGATTTGGGCGTTGGAAGGTTATCTGCTCCGGCAGAAACTACACGACGAAGCCTGACTCTTGTAGCAAAATGGAAACCCGCTTCGGCGGGTTTTCTTGTAGGAGGACTATTGAAAACCTTCGTCTGCATCGCCTCCGGCCCAAGTCTCAACGCGCGCGACTGCGAACTGGTACGCGCCGCCGGCCTTCCCACGATCGCCGTGAACAACTCCTGGCAGCTAGCCCCGTGGTGCGATCACCTTTACGCAGGTGATCTCGCGTGGTGGGACGCGAACGTCCATGGGATTCCCCATGGACCTAAACGCTGGAGCTGTACGCGCCAGGCAGTGGCAAAGCACGGGTTGAACTGGCACGAAGCCTACGGTGAATATAATTCAGGTTTGAGAGCGATTGAACTGGCCTTCAAGCTCGGCGCAGAACGCGTCCTGCTTCTTGGGTACGACTGCACGGTGTCCAAAGGTACGCACTGGCACGGCGACCACGAGAGCACAAAGAACCCGGACGAACTCCGGTGCCGCAAATGGGCAGCGCAACACTCCCGCCTGCCACAACGCGATAGGGTCGTCAACTGCTCTCGTGAAACCGCGCTGGAATGCTACCGGCTCGGGCATCTTGAAAAAGAGTTGCAAAAGGTTGTTGACACTTGTGATGCGCGCGACTAAAGTTTGTTTCAGAGGCAGCTAGCTATCAGGCGCACAACGTGAAGCCGGGCAAGAATGCAGAGTCCCGGATTAAAGTGCAGTCTCTAACCGATCAACCAGCGCCAAAGACCGCGAAAGCATGGCAAGTCTAGAGAAGTTTGCCCATCGCAGCCCGCACATGCGGAATAGTTGCACCAAATCTATCGCCTAGAGCGAAAACCGTTATGGTTAAGTCCGCCGCGCGGCACCGGAGCAAGCTTCCCGGGTTCTAGGCGATAGATCTGGTGCAATTGAAAGCGGGGAGACGCCGTGTCATGCCATCGGCGCAGTCTCGCGGTAAGGCATACCCTTTGCACCTTTAAATTCCCGTACTTCAGCCCGGCTTATGCCGGGTTCTTTTTAGGTAAGCTTATGATAATTCACGGAATGATGGGGCTTGGAGATAATCTCTTTGAGCGTCCTTTCATTAAAGCGCTACCGAAGCCTGTATATCTTTCTACACCATGGCCTTTCATCTTCCACGACATTCCTGGCGTGCATTTCCTCCGGCCGCAAACCAATCTGCGCACCCAAGCGAAGAACATCGCGCGCCACGCAACCTGGACGATGCCTCCCACGCGTCAACCCACTCGACAGATCCGCTACGGCGCCGAGGGAATTATTCCCGGGATGATCGCCAGCTTCGGCGTAATGCCGGGCGAGTTCGACCTTCCACCGCTGCCGCCTTCGCCAGAAACTGGCCCGTACGTCGTCGTGCGCCCGGCTACCGTGCGCAGTGAGTGGCGAGCGGATACGCGTAACCCTGATCCAGATTACATAGCGGTAGCCGCAGCTTTGGCATGGGCAAAAGGCTATAAAGTGATCAGCATCGCCGACCTAGAAGACGGCAAGGAGTGGGTGGTAGAACCTTTGCCGATCGCCGACGTGCGTTATCACAAAGGCGAACTGCCGGTCGAACAACTGCTGGCGCTCGTCAAGGGTGCTGCCGCCGTGATCGGCGGTATCGGCTGGCTGGTCCCGGCGGCGCTTGCGGCCAAGGTTCCCGCGTGGATCATCTGCGGCGGCCAGGGCGGTTTCAATTCGCCGAAGCAGATCTGCCCGGACGGCAGTACAATTACCTTTGCGGTGCCGGACAACTTTTGCCGGTGCAAATTAAAGCAGCATGCCTGCGACAAGAGGATTTCCAACTATGACGCCAAGCTTACCGAGTGGGCTGACCGACACCTTTTTATGGTCCCCTGAGAAAGGTCAGGGTTTCCATACTCGGCCAGCGATGTTGTACGGCGGCGAGTATTTCGCCAACTACCAAAAGCTCGACGCTACCAAGATGGGCGGCCTGCTGACCAAAGCGCGGGTGGAACTGGTCAAGAAGTACATCAATCCTGCTGAAGTCGTGGACATTGGTATCGGCGGAGGCCGCTTCGTCGAGGAGTCCCAGGGCTGCGGCTATGACGTTTGCCCGGACGCGATCTCCTGGCTGCAAAGCATCTACGCCTACAAAGACCCGTACGGCTCCGAAGAGGTTCGGGCGATTACATGCTGGGATAGTCTCGAGCACATCCCGGAACCCGAAAAGCTTCTGGAGCGCGTCAAGGAATGGCTGTTCGTCTCAATCCCTATCTGCGAGACGGCCAGTGAGTGGGTAGAGTCGAAGCACATGAAGCCGGGCGAGCACATCCACTACTTCAGCCTGCAGGGCTTTATCCGCTGGTGCGGTATCCACGGGTTTGAATGCGTCGAAGTGAACTGGGCGGAAACCGAACTTGGCCGTGAAGGCATCGCGTCCTTTGCGTTTAAACGATTACCCTGATAGCCTTTAACTCGTGACTGTATTCAGTGGATAACCGATAGGCCTATCGCAGAAGCCCAAATCTTTCGGTGCTGTACGAAAGCCGCCATCTCAGGCGGCTTTTTCTTGCCTGTGATAAACTCCCGGCAAACCGAGGGCGACGACATGGCCGACTGGATCACGTACAAACTGAAGGGCGCTGAAGAGCTGTCACGCGTTTTCAAGACGCTGCCATCTGAGCTACAGCGCCAGGTTGTCGTGCCAGCGGCCAAAGACGCTATGGGCATCGTTCTGCAAGCGGCCAAAGCGAATTGGGATAAGATCGACGACCCTTCCACTTTCCCGGATATCGCTAAGAACGTGGCGCTGATCGAAGACGTAAAGTTTTTTAATGAAACCGGGTCGACCAAAATATCTGTCGGGGTGCGCAAACGGCGGAAAGGCGTAGCAGGCGGCAATACCTACTATTGGACCCATCTAGAGTTGGGGACGCGATACATTCGTGCGTATGCGCCGATGCGCCGGGCGCTCAACGAAAACACCCAAGCCGTGTTCCAAGAATTTTTGAGTGCTGCAAAATTCAAACTCCTTGACTTAGGGCTCAACTGATGGACGTACCTTTCTACACGGTGTGCAAAGCGGACCCGACCGTACAAGCCCTGCTCGGCGGTACGTCGCCGCGCATATATCCTTTTGGGGCCGCGCCTCAGTCCGTCGCCAAACCATACGCCGTCTACCAGTGGGTCGGCGGTTCGCCTTTCAACATGCTGAACTGTCGGCCCGACGCTGATCGTGCAAGTCTCCAAGTTGACGTTTACGGATCTACTGCGGCGTCTAGCACTGCGGCGGCTGAAGCTATCCGCTACGCGATCGAACTAGACTCGTACGTCACATCCCATCGGGGCACAGACCGCGAAGAAGAAACGCTGCTGTACCGAACCAGCTTCGATCTCGACTGGCTGGTCGAACGGACCTGATTTGCGAAACTCCCGGCGCGTGATATGCTTCGGGCGAACGTTCATAACTCAACGAGGCTGCACCCATGACCCTAAAATCACAGGGGAGCGATCTTTTTACGATCGACCCAGACACTGGCGCCCTGCTTGACGTGGGCTGCATCACCTCTATCGACGGCATCGACACTGCTATCGACCAGATCGAAACGACCTGTCTGAACGACCTGGCCCGCACGTATGAAGCCGGCCTCGCTACTCCAGGCGCGGCGACTTTCGGACTGATGTTCGATCCGGCGGACGTGAACCATATCCGGTTGCACCAACTGAAATCCGCTGGTGTTACGTTGCAGTGGGCTATCGGCCTGTCGGATGGTGTCGCTAACCCTACCACCGCCACCGACAGCAATGGTGACGATGAATTCGTTCTGCCGCCTACCCGCAGTTGGATCACCTTCGAAGGCTACATGAACAGCTTCCCGTTCACCTTCGCGCTGAACACCATGGTCACATCGACCGTTGGCATTCAAGTGTCCGGCGATCCTGTTCTCGTTCCTAAGTCGTCGAGCTAACCAATGTCCCTGAACCTTAAAGACCTCGTTGCCCAAGGCGCCTTCGTAAGCGAGCCTTTCGTGAAGCGCCAGATCAAATGGCACAACACGGAAGGTGAAGAGCTGGAAGCAGACATCTGCGTGCGTTTGGCGTCGTATCACACGATCACCAACACTTGGAAAGCTGCCGAAGGGAATCAAGAGCACCTGGCCGCACGGATCGCGACAATGGTGTGCGACGAGGAGGGCGGGCCGATCTTCACCACGGCAGACATCCTCGGCACCACCGGGATCGAAGGCCGCGGCGCGATGTGCGATACGTTGTTCCTCGCACTGATCACCGCGGTTAACGAAGCGCAAACGGCAAAGACGAAGCCCCCGAAGACCTCTGGTTCGAACTAGTCCTGAACGGTGTAGGCGGTCGCACGATCGCCGAAGCCCAACAGAACCTCTCCATGGTCGAAGCGCGACAATGGGCTCAGTACATCAAGCGCCACGGGGGCCTGAACATAGCTGAACGTGTTGAGCAAGCCGCGGCCTTAATCTGTTGTACCGGCGCGCAGCTTATGGGCAACAAAAAGGTAGTCGCCGACTTCATCCCTAACCGGGAATCTGACGACGAACTGCGTTATGCTACGCCACAAGACTTCTTAAAAGTGCTCCAAGCGTCGAGGAAGCAATAAGCATGCCAACTAGCAGCCTCGGCCAGCTCACGGTGGATCTCGTTGCAAATACCGCAGGCTTTGAACGCGGTATGGATCAGGCCGAACGCGCTTTGGCTGCGACGACTCGGGAAGCTAAAAAGCAGGGCGAAGCACTCGATCGGCTGATCGGGCAAATCGATCCGACTGTCGCGGCTTATAGCCGTCTCGACAAGATGGAACAGCAGCTAGACGCCCACCGCAAAGCCGGGCGGTTGCCGACTGAAGACTACAAAGCTTACAAAGCCCAACTGGACGCTACGCGCGCTTCCCTGGCGCAGACTGATGCCGCCTTAACCAAAGGCGGCCTTAGCGCTAAGCAGCTAGCAAACAACCTCCGCGGCGTGCCTGCGCAATTCACCGACATCGCGACTTCCCTTTACGCCGGTCAAGCGCCGCTTACCGTGCTGCTTCAGCAGGGCGGCCAGCTCAAGGACATGTTCGGCGGCATCGGGCCCGCGGCATCAGCTCTCGGCGGCTACATCGTCGGGCTGATCAATCCTTTCACCGTTCTAGCCGCCACCCTCGGTACGATTACCGCTTTGTTCATCGACGCGGAGAAGGAAGCCAGCGCGTTTAACAAAGCGCTGTTCAGCGGTTCGGCCAGTTCGGGGCAGACCTCTTCGTCCTTGTCTCAGCTCGCAGAAGACGCCGCGACGCTAACCGGAAGACTCGGAGAAGCCAGGCAAGCCGTTATCGCCCTGGCCGGCAGCACCGGGCTTAGCGAAACTCAATTCCGCAACCTCGCGCTAGCCGCTACGGCTATCGGCGAGTTCACCGGCAAAGGCGCGGCGGAAGTTGCTAAATCCCTCGGCGACTTGGGCGACAACGCTACAACCGCCGCGCAGAAGATCAGCGCGCAGTACGGCTTAATCACCAATGAGCAGTACGAGGTTATCAAAGCCCTCGACATCCAAGGCAAAAAGCAAGAAGCCCTGGACGTACTCAGCGCCACCTTGGCCGAGAATGCCCAAACACGACTGAAGACCTACCGCGATTCGTTGTCTGATCTTGAGCGTGACTGGGACGACATCGGAACGGCGATCAGCAATGCCTATGCTCAAGTTCGCGGCGAGCTTTTCCCTGACGCGGCCAAGCAGATCGAACTGCTCGAACGCATCCTGCAGACCCGCAAAGAGGGCGGTATATCCGGCGCTATCTCTACGGGTCTCGGCAACCTGGCAACCACGTTAGGACTGGCAGACGAGACCACCGAGGCGCTGGAGAAGCAGCTCGTGTTGCTCAAGCAACAGGAGACCTCGAAGAAAGCCGCTGCAGAGGTAACCGGGCAAGAAGTTCGAGCTAACCAAGCGCTTATCAAGGCGGATGCAGAACGCTTGAAGGCTGCCAAGTCCGCACCGGCGCCTAGAGCCTTTCGCGAAGACGCCGGCCAACGCATGCTCGACACGCTGCGGCAGCAGGCCGCAGCCCTCCAAGTTCAATCTGAGACGACTGATAAGCTCGGCACCCAAGCCAAAGCGCTTGCAGCTTTCGAGCAGCAGATCGCCGACATCAAGTCTAAGGACATTCAGACCGCAGATCAGAAGTCGATCTTGGCGTCTGAGGATTTGTTGCGCGCCCAGCTCAAACGCAACGTAGCACTAGAGCAGGAAGTTGACGCCAGGAAACAAGCAACTGCCGAAGCCGGTAAACTTGCTGCGTTCCAAGAAAACCAAGCTTCGAAGCTTAGCCAAGCTCAGGAGGGTTTAGATTCTTCGCTTACCGGTCTCGGGCAAGGCGAAAAGCTTCGCGAACGGCTAAAAGAAGATCTGCAGATCCGCAAGGAGTACCAGTCCGAAGTAGACAAGCTGAACAGCCAGTTCAACAAAGGGCAGATCAGCGAAGATCTGTATGATCAGGAAACAGCGATCCTCGAAGAGAACCTGGCTTCGCGCTTGGTTATGCAGCAGGACTACTACAACCAACTGGACGAAGCGCAGGGTTCGTTCTTCCTCGGGGCGTCCGAGGGGTGGGCAAACTGGGCGGAGGAAGCGACGAACTACAGCTCGATGGCTGCGGAATTCGTCACCGGTTCGCTTGACGCGCTAACAGACGGCCTTACGGATACGTTCATGTCGATTCTTGACGGCACGAAATCCGTAGGCGATGCCTTCGCCGACCTCGGCGTGCTGATGGTTAAGTCCATCGTCGGCGCCCTGGTCCAGATGGCAGCGCAATGGCTTGTGTATCAAGCCGTGCAGTTGTTCGTCGGCAAGACCACGCAAGCTTCGGCGTCCACTGCGCTTATCGCTAACGCTCAAGCTACAGCCTTCCAGGCATCCTTGGCGGCGTTCGCGTCTACAGCGGCTATCCCTATCGTTGGTCCATTGCTCGCGCCTGCCGCTGCTGCCAGTGCTGCTGCCTTCGCCGCGCCTTTAGTGGCCGGCGTAGCTACCGCCTCGTTGGCGGGTATGGCACACGATGGTATCGACGCCGTGCCACAAACCGGCACATGGCTCTTGCAGAAAGGCGAGCGTGTGACTACCGCGCAGACCAGTGCCAAGCTCGACAAGACCTTGGACAGTATGAAAAGCCCGAGCGGCGGCAACGGCACTACGGTAAACTTGATCGAAGATGCATCACGCGCCGGGCAGTCCGAAGAACGGACAGGCGATCAGGGGGAAAATGTGATCGATATTTTCGTAGCAGATTTGCTTGGCGATGGCCGCACTGCTGACGCGATGAGCCGTAAGTACGGCTTGCAGACGCGAGGTACGTAATGGCGATCCCTGTATACCCTGAAGGGCTGCCCTGCCCATTGCGGGAGAATTACGGGTTCACGCCTGTAAACAATATCCGCCGTACACCTATGGATAGCGGTCGTGCACGGCAGCGGATCGAGTTTCCTAACGCGCCTTCCTTAGTCCAGCTCTCCTGGATCATGACTTCGCCTCAAGCCATGCTTTTTGAAGCTTGGGCCGCACAGGTGGTTGGCGCAGGCTGGTTTACGATGACGCTTCTAACCCCATTAGGTTTTGACGCTCAAGAAGTCCGTTTTACGGAGGTTCCTGTAGGCGGGGAGCTAACAGGAAAATTCCTTTGGCGGTATCGGGTCACTTGCGAACTGAGGAATAGACCGCTAATAGACCCTGAATGGGTTATAATCTTGCCCGATTACGTCTTGTACGCCGACATCTTTGACTACGTCATGAACCGAGAATGGCCGGAGTACACGCCAAGCATGCTGCTGACTCAAGAAGGCGACTTCTTGGTAACTGAAGACGGCGATCTATTAATTTTGGAGTAGGACAAGTGGCTGACAAACGAATAACGGATCTCCCACCATCGGCTGCTCCTAGTGAGGGCGACGTTTATCCTATGGTGCAACAAGCCACCACGTTTAAACAGACCTTGACGAAATTGAGAACTGCCGTCCTCAGCGCTTGGCAGCCTTTTATAAGAACATTCCTCGGCGCTGCCGACGCCCCCACTGCGCGGGCTGCGATCGGTGCGATAGGATCTTCTGAAAATATCACCGGTAGTGCTGCTAAGCTGACTACGGCGCGCACTATTGCATCCACTGGAGATGGCACATGGTCGGTAAGCTTTGACGGGTCTGCTAACGCTACGGGGGCGATGACCCTAGCATCCGTAGGAACGGCCGGTACGTATGGGAGCGTTACCACGGATGCAAAAGGGCGGGTTACCGCAGGGTCAGTGTCTACCCCCATCGCTAATGGGGGCACGGGAGGGGCTAGCAAGCTGACCGCAGGCGCCAACCTCGGCGTTTCGGCGGTGGGGACCAATACCACAGAGCTTGCGCAGTCCGCTATGGTTCAAGCGGAGATCGCTAACAAGAGACCGTGGACGAACTTCAGCACGGTGCTTACCGCTACAACCGGCACTTATACCGCGGCGTCTGCCACTATGAAGTATATGGTCGCTTTCGGTATTTGCTATTTTCAAGCTGTCATCACCGTAACTACCAAGGGGACGGGTGCCGTACCGATCATCACCTTGCCATTTACCGCCCTGGCCCCAGCTCTGTCTATGCCAATACCAGCCGTAGAGAACTTGGTCAATGGGAAGTCCGGAGTCATGCGTTTGAATTCAGCGGGTACAGCTGGTTCCGTGATCGCATACGACAACACCGATCTTATTACCGCAAACGGCTGTGTCGTCTACATAAACGGCTCGTACCCAATCGCTTAAAGAAGGCGCATCAAATGACGACTTATAACACTGGCAACCCTATAGGCTCTACCGCCGTAAAAGATCTCTACGACAACGCGCAAAACCTGGATGTCGCGGTAAATGACCCCGTGCAAACCAGCTGGATTGACCGCGGACCTTCCGGCGTGCCGCGTGTTCGCTATACCTGGCATGGCATTGAGAAAATGGTCGATGATTTTCTGTTAGCGTTCGGGTACCAGTACATCGGTGAATACGAAGCAGGTCTGACTTTCACTTCGCGCAATCAGTACACAGTACGCGACGGTATCGCGTATAAACCTGCTACCGACGCGGTGCTACCACTGACCCTAACCGGAACTTGGGCGACTGATCAGCCACAGTTGTTTGCTTTTAACGCAGACGCTATCTTACGCTCCGAGCTAAGTGACCCTGCAGTGGGCGCCAGTATTATTGCAGGCGCGTCACAAACTGCGAGAAGCGTTGCGGCCCTTAAGGCTCTGCCAACTATCGGCGCCTCAAGATTCGCGCAGACCTCTAGTTTTTACGAAGACATCCCAGGCGGCGGCGCGTTTTATTACGTACCCTTGGTGACCACGGGTCTCGTAGCGGACGATTGGTCTGTAATCGAGGCTGACGACGGGGGCCTGTGGGTTCTCAACCACAATGGCACCGTCGGTGTGGCACAGGCCGGGGGTAAGCCAGGTGGCGTTGAAGACGCTACGCAAGCGCTAAGTAATATCGCGGCTAAAGGCCTAAACATAAACCTCGGTCAGGCGGCATGGCTTGTACGTGACGCGATCACCCTTGCGACGTCCGGTCAGCGTGTAGAGGGGGTCGGAAAGTACCGTTCTGTAATTAAGGTCGACTCTACGTTCAACCTTTCCGCAACGGGCGTCTTTGTATCCGCCGCGTCGGGTATCGAGTACGAGAACTTTTCCGTTCTTATGACTCAGCCTGACACCTCAGTATTTGCCAACCTGACCCAGTATCCACCAGCTATTAGCGGGCTTAACATTCCCGGCCAGCGCGCCAAATCCCTGATCGTTTCCGGCGCTATCGTTGGTTTCGATTGGCGCGACAACGTCGGTCAGTCCACGGCTGAAGACATCACCATGGCCGCGTTCTCTAAAGGCTTTTGGTTGGACGGCGCTATTGATAGTGTCCGTTTCGACAAGTGCCACCTGTGGCCCGCGTACCTGACTACCAATCAAACCTTGATCATGACTCAAGCGGGGGGTGCGACAGGTTGGAACGTCGGTCGTTGCGACGATCTTCACGTAACCGATTGCCTCACGTACTGCGCTACCCCGTTCAACTTTTTTAGCGGCGTTCGTGCTAACCCTGGATCGTGCTTCGGTACTATCACGAGTTGCGACCTCGACGGGTTCGGCGGGATTACTATGAGCGCGGGCTCTATTTCTGTGATCGGGGGCTTCCAATCTGCGGGCCAAGTTAGTACCCCGAAACTTAATATCTCAGGGGGGAATCTTTCCTATACAGGGGTGCAGTTCCAGGTAGGCGCGAATTTCCCTGCGGCTTTATTCTCCGCATGGATGACTTTGTCAGGTTCCGCAGTCGTATCGATGACCAGCTGCCAGGTTTACAAGCCGAATGACGCGTGCCTGTTTATCCTCTCAGCGGGTAAGCTGCTACTAACAGGGAACAATTTTATCTATCAGCCTGACGCTGGATTCGTTCAGCCGATAATCTCCGCACCAGCAGGAACCGTTATCGCAATCGGCAATGAATTGTCGACACTCGGGGCTACCGGCACTCAATTATTCTTCGTGGCCTCCGTCGACGGGCCGCACGTAGTCACTAAAAATCACCTATACGGTGCTCAGATATCGGCGCCTTCCGGCATCGGATACTACAGCGACAATATCCAAGGGTTGATTAACAAGGATATCTACAATGAGCTGGTTATCGGGGGAGCTAGAACTAAAACGTCCACCGTTACCGCTAACGGGTCCGGTGTAGCTACCTGGGCGCACGGGATCGCCGCAGGTAATCTCAAGGTCTTGCACGTTACGGCTATGTATAAAGGGGCCTCGACGGAGGCGGTAGGGATACCGGCAGTGTCGGTCGATGGAACAAACGTTACCGCCAGTGCCGCAGGCGCTGCGGGAGCCAAGGTGCGAATCGCTATAACTTACATCGAAACGTCGGACGCTGCGTGGTGAGCCAAATACTCGCGGAAGTAAACGCGGGGGCCAACGAGCGTCTTGATGCGATTATCAGGACGCTCGAACTGACCTCCCCCGGGTGGACCGAGTCTGTTTTCATCTGCACCGGTTTTGACGACGTGACTGCCGTTGATGAATCCGGGCGCACTATAACGTTCATCGCCGCGAACATAGACATCGCCCTGGCCGCGAAGAACAACAAGGGAAATCAAACCTTGGCCTTCGCCGTGGATAACACCACGGGCGAGGTGTCTAGGCGTATCGACCAAGCTATTGCGGCGAACGCCCGGGTTACCGCGATCTATCGTACGTATCTGAACACGAACCTCTCTGCGCCAGCGGAGAAGCCGTATGTCTTGACGGTGCTAGGAGGAACGCTGCAAGGGCAGGAAGCCCAGTTGGAGACTGGGTATTTCAATCTGATCGGTGTAGCGTGGCCGAGAGCGTTGTACACTGTGAACTACGCTCCCGCGCTCAGGTACATATGATGGATTTTGTGAACAAGTATCTCGGTTGCTCCTACGAGGACGGCGCCCGCGGTCCTGACAAGTATGATTGTTGGGGGCTCTGTAGGCACGTCCGCCATGTTGAACTCGGCAAGCGACTCCTGGCCGAGTACGGCAGCCTGCGCAACACCGATCCTCGCGAGTTCACCCGTGCTTACGAGGAAGAGTCGTCGTGCATGGAGCGTTGCGAGCCTGAGCACGGTGCTATCGCGGCGGTAATGATAGGGCGTATCTGTACCCACGTCGCCCTGGTTATCGACTCCCCCGACGGCTTACGCATTCTGGAGATCAACCCGGCGCGCGGCCCTCGTTGCCTGCCTTTGAATAAGTGGCTGCGAGACCACTCTACCGTGACCTTCCATCGAGACCGCCCATGATTGAAGTTTACGCGAGCCGCCTTTCGGACGACGGGAAGGAAACTTACAAGATCCGCAAACCACAGATGGTCGCTGAGTGGTTATACCGTCACGGGATCTCTCGACGCACGCCGCTGGATAAGCTGGCAATTAGCCTTTACGTGAATGACGAAAGGCTGCTACCGCGCCAATGGCTGACCAAGCTGATTACCGCAGAGGATCACGTAGAGATCTACCGTGAGCCGAAAGGCACAGACCCCTTCTCGATTACCTTCGCGCTGATCGCCGGCGCTAAGGCGGTGCTCGGCTTGCTGATGCCGAAGCTGCCAGGGGTTAACCAGCAGTCGAGCCAACAAGGCAAATCGCTCGACCAGTCCAGTAGTAAGGGCAACAAGGTAAAGATTAACGACGTGCGTCCTGAGCTTTTCGGGTACAACCCGCAGCGCTACCCAGACTACCTAGTGCCACCACGTAGCTACTTTGCCGCACCACGCGAGATCCGCACAGAAATGTGCCTGGCCGTGGGGCAAGGTTCGTACCAGATAAACGTTAATGAGATCAAGACCGGCGAAACGCCATTGACTTCACTGGGTAGCGATGCATTGTTCTCCGTGTACGGACCAGGTGCCGACCTGTCCGCCAATGCTGCCCATTATTTCTGGTATACGGCGCCAGAGGTTGGCGCGAGTAATACCGGGGCGTCCGGCCTTGAACTGACTGTTAGCACCGGCGGCTTGACTTCTAGCGTAACCTCTTCGGTTATGAACTTCGCCGGTGATACCGTAACGCTTCCGGGCGGCGCGGGTACGTTCCCCGCAGACTGGACAGTAGGGCTGATTATTAACCCTGCGGCCCCCTACAACTTCACCGTAGCGGACGGCACCGGCACCGGCGGGCGCGATGTTATCTCAGGACCAATCGCCCAGTTCAATTTCATCGTTGGAGATCAGATACAGATCACTGGGCAGAACCAAGGGTTCTACACGGTCACCGCTGTTAGCCCGACCACGCTGGAGCTGGACTATGACGGCGGGGCACCAGGCACAGGCTTGGTAACCGGTCCAGTCGTTATGGCGATGTCTTACCGCGGATTCCGTTTCCGAATACTCGCGATAACCTCTACGACCATGCAGGTTAAGCGTATCCGCGCGGACGGGACCGACGACAACTCTTGGCCTGGTTGGGACGCGCTATCGTCAAACACTGCGCAGATCCTGCTCGATAGCTCGAACCTCACAGCGGGATACCGCGGACCTTTCCCTGCCTGCCCTATCGGCCAGTTGGTAGCGGCTATTGAGGTCGATATCTTTTACCCGAGCGGGATCGTGTTCCTGGACGCGAAAGGAAATTACCAACAGCTAGTTGCGTATCAGTCATGGGAATACCGAGACATGGCCTTGGGAGGCGCGTGGACCGTTACCGAGATATCCGCGACAGATAATACTCTTGATGCGCAAGGGTATACCTACCGCATTAATTTGCCGTACCCGATGCGCCCCGAAGTTCGCATGAAGAAAATCTTCGTCAACCAAGGGAGTGGGGACCCGGATAAAGAGCAGAACGACACCATGATGTGGAAGGCGCTGAAGGGTCTGATGATCTACTCGTCGCCTACGTCTTATGCCGGCATGACTGTGCTTACTTGCGACATCCGTGGCGGCGACAGGATTTCCTCGCAAAGCGAAAGCCTGATTAACTTGGCGTGTACTAGAATCCTGCCTGTGCTTCGCGGCGGAGTATGGCAAGCCCCTCAACCCACGCGGGAGATCTCCGCGGCGGTCGGCCATATCATCCGTAACGTCGGGTATAACGACGTTACAGACATCGACCTAGCAGAGCTTAACCGGCTTGAGGCCACCCGATGGACGCCACGAGGGGATACCTACGATCGCATTGTCAACGACTCGAAGACGGTTAAGTCGAACTTGATCGACGCTTTGCAAGCCGGGTTTTCTGAGCTGACGATCGACCGCGGGCTGTTGGTGCCGGTGCGCGACGAGCCACGTGGCCCTGCGTTCGACCACGTTTACAACCCTCACATCATGCTCGAACCATTGGCTGACAATTTTGTGATGCCTGATCAGCCGGACGACTTTGATGGTGTGGACGTCGAGTATTACGATCACATCACCCGCCAAGACGAAACAGTAGAATGCCGACTGTCGGGTGATGCAGGCGAAAGGGTAGAGAAGATCCGCGTAGATGGCGTGGGTGTTCGGTACAAGGCTTGGCGCATCGGCATGCGTCGACGCCGCAGCCATATCTACCGCCAGCGCCAGTACAGCTTCAAGACAGAGCTTGACGCGTTGAACAGCGCTTACTTCGACTACGTGGCGCTCGGCGTTGCGACGCCCGGCTATGGGCAAAGCGCCGAGGTCGTAAGCTACTCGCCGCAGCCTTACGCACCAGGTGCCCCGATCACACTGGAAGTGTCGCAACCGCTCGACTGGTCTGTACCAGGGGTTCACAAAGTCGTCGTGCGCCGCCTTGATGGCAGCGCATCCGGGCCCTACACCGCCACGCGTGTTGATGACTACACGTTCACCATTCCAACCCTGGACTTCGTGCCTAACGTGTCGGGCAACATAGACACGCCGCCGATCATCCAGTTCGGGCATGAATCAACGTGGGCCTTTCCCGCATTGATTACGGATGTCTCGCCAAGCGGAACGCGGACCTGCAGCGTGAAGGCTGTCAATTACGATGTGAGGATGTACGCAGACGACGACGCGTTCCCGCCTAGTTAATTGTGCGTGGTATCATGGCCGAAACACATAGGGGTTAGGCCATGCGGGATCAGTGCGAGACTTACGCATACCTTTGGGTTTGCGCTTTGCTAGCCGGGATGAATGGTTACGCCGCCGCCGGCGCCGCGATAGGTTGTTGCTTCTACCTGGCCGCGCCGAAAGCTACCTCGTTTCGGGAACGATTTATGCTTACGCTGTTCTCATGGGGTATGGCCTACGGCGGCGGTGTCTATTTCTATGGTGGCGGTCCGCCATATGACGAGAAAGCGTTGTTCGTATCAGGAGCCATTGGCGCGCTTATCGCGGTCGTATTTACCGCTCTAGGCTATATGGTTGAGAAAGATGGCCCAGTGCCAGAGTGGATTAAGACAATCATCGGTCTCATTCCATTTTTCAAAAGCCGGGGTGGCAACGATGGAGCTTAACGTGATTCTGCTTTGGGTAGAGTGCGTCATCCATTTCGCAACCTTCCTGATTCTTTTCGTCTACAACGGTTCCCACTCACGACAACGCTGGGGCGTCTCTATGCTAGCCGTAGGGCTCGCCGCAGCTAACGTCGGACTCTTTACCCTTATCCTCTTCCATATCGTTAAGCCCGGTCCGGCCATGGTTCATGGCCTGCTGATCATAGCCTTCGGCTGCGTGTTAGGTTTGTTGGTTAGAGCGAAGGGTAACGTGGCTAAGATGATCCCGCCGATTAATCCGAGGTTATTCCTGTGACAGCTATCAGCAAAAACCTCCGTGCGTTCCTCGACATGCTGGCATGGTCCGAGGGCACTTCGACTAGCCGGTATACGAAGAACGACGGCTACGATGTCATTGTCGGGGGGATTGACAGCCCGAACACATTCAGCAGCTATGCGGACCACCCGGGTGTTCTCGTTACCGTGAACCGCAACGGCTTGAAGTCTACCGCCGCCGGCCGCTACCAGTTGCTTCACCGGTACTGGAAGATCTACAAGGATCAATTAGGCCTTAAAGACTTTTCCCCGGCTAGCCAGGACGCGGTAGCTATTCAGCAGATCAAAGAGCGAAGAGCTTTAGCGGATATCGAATCGGGTAAGATTGAATCAGCTATCGAGAAATGCAAAAACATTTGGGCCAGTTTGCCAGGTGCGGGATACGGGCAGAAAGAGCATGGCGTAGCGCCTTTGATCGCTAAGTTCAAAGCTGCCGGCGGAACAGTATCGTGATGCCGGGTTACGGCTACGTCGCTGCGTTCCTGATCGGCGCTGCCGGCTCGTGGTACGTCCAGGGGTTGCGCTGGGACAACGATGCGCAGGCCACCGACTTGGTAACCGCTACAGCTATCAGCGCGAACGTGGACGCAGTGAACCAACACCTAATCGCGTCACGCGCACAGACGGAAGCCATCCGGGCGACGTTCATCGAGTACAAGGCAGGTAAAGAAAATGAGACGAGTGCTCTTGAGCGGGCTGTTGCTGATGGCACTAAGCGGCTGCGGATCAAAGCAACCTGCCCCGCAGCAGTGCCCGCCGATGGAACCGTTCCCGGCGGAACTGTCAGCGGAACCGCAGAGCTTACAGCCGAAGCTGGACGTGCTTATTGGGATCTGCGAAGAGGACTCGACCGGCAGTACGCCGAGTTGCAGTTCTGCCGGTCGGAATTGAGGAAGCGTTCGTCAAACTAGATCGCCGTACATCGCGTCTTCAATACGTTTCTGCGCGATGGCGAAGTATTTTTCGTCGCGCTCGATGCCGATGAACTTTCGGCCGGTGTTCACGGCCGCTACGCCTGTCGAGCCGCTGCCCATGGTGAAATCTAAAACGACCTCGCCGATATTGGAATAGGTCTCTATCAAGTCTGTCAGGAGGTCCACGGGCTTCTGTGTAGGGTGGAAGCCATCGTAATCTTTCTTGTAGGTCAGAATATTTGACTTATATTTTCGCCCTTCGCTGAGGTTGAATCGCCGACTAAATTGCCTGTCTATCTCCTGAAGGTCGGCGTAAGACACGAACCAGTCCTGTTCACCTACTTCGTAAATCTGACATATTTCAGAGTAGGTTTTTTCTGTGCAAAGGCTAAATTGCAAGGAATCGTGACGCATAAAATGACAAGCGCCTTGATGACCCATATCAGTAAATATTTCCTTTTTGCCCCTTCCTATAAAGTCAAAAAGCTTCTTTGTATACTCTCGCAATGGGTTGGAAAATTGCGCGTCATACTTTTTAAAGAATACGAGAACGTCCTCGAAGTAGGAAACAGGTGCTATTTTGGCGATTAAAGCATTAGCAAAATGGTCTTTCACCCAAACCATGCGGTAGCTGAAGGGTATATTATTGTGTGCTTCGGTGACTAGCCGAGATGTGTACGGTTCTTGGCTAAAAAGGATAAGAGCGCCGTTGGTGCGCAGTATCCGGTTACATTCAGCGAAGAAAAGAGCGGGATCTAAAGCATCGTCCCATAAGGTTTTTCCTTTCATACCGTGGTTTATACCGGAGTCCCCTCCTATGCCCTTAACAGTTCCGTAGGGAGGATCGGTCAATACCAGGTCGACTGAGCCGTCCGGGATCTCTTTCATCCGTTCTATGCAATCGCCATGCATAAGATTCATTCGCACCAATACTCCTCTTCCTCAGTTGCATTTTGCGCAGCGGCTGTCGCCTGACAGATAACCTGGGCGTCCTGCGTGAAGTACGCGGCCACTGGCACCTGACCGTTTGCGGTTAGCATGTAGAGCATCGCTAGGATTTTCATACCGGGGTCCAAGGATCTCGCCGATTGGAATGCTCTGCGCAGTATTGGGAATCGGGCAAAGCGCTGTTTGGGCAATCGTTATGGCCGCCGGATGCTGCGCATTGTTTTAGCCCCACGCTAGCTGAAGTTCTGCCGGAGACGATACGAAAAGGCTGTATAAGCAATTGCTCTATTTCAGACGCGCGAGCGATATACGCATCAGCCATTGCTTTTCCCGCGCCGTCTTCCCCTAAACCTTCGTTTTGCATAGTAGTGAGAAAACTGGCAACAGCTAACCGAAGCGTCATAGACTGACCTACGGTTAGCTGAACCCCGTTTATCGTTACGATTGCTTCGATCATCTTCCTTCTCCTGAACTGGTTTAAGTAACGCAAGGATATACAACCTTTCTCTTGTAGTCAACCCTTACTCCGCTTCACTCCTTTTCGCGGCCCGCACCATGCGAGCGCCGAAGAATTCGACTTTCTCAGCGTTGTACTTCATTTGACTTTTCCTCGGAGTGCGCAGGTGGCAGCCTGTAGGTATCGTAGTCGTCCTCAGCTGTAAGAGGGGCGCTGCAAAGGTCGCATTTATCAAGCCTGCGAAGCTGGGCGCCCGTCGCCCATTCCCGCGCGCTGGTACTTACCCCTCCGCAGTGGCGGCACAAGCGGTGAACCGATGGCCAGCTCATTGACCTTTCTCCTCTTCGAACTGGATCAGCATGTCGATGACGTGCTTCGCTTTGCGCAAGTCCTCGACGCCGCCCTTGGCACGGAACCGGCTGATGTACTTGATCGCCGTATGCTGGCAAGCGTCCAAGCCGTTCTTCATCGAGTATTCCATCGGCTGGATAGCCATATCTTTGTAGTGTCCGCCGCCGATCTGAGTGTCTAGCGCTTTCTTAGGTGGCGCGCCGAGCGCGAAGCAATGCTGACAGGTGATGTCGTAGACATCGTGTCTTGGGCAAGGTTGTTTATCGCTCATGTCGGGTATCCTTTAGTTGGTTTGAAGTCGGCCAGGTCTTGCTCCGTAATGGTTCCGCCTACGCCGCCGGGTTCGCGGAAATTCGCGCGATCCTGAAGGAACTGAAGTGCTTCGTCAGTACGGCGCTGCGCAATTCGACACGCCTTTTCGCTTTCGTAAACCCCGGGGCGCCAGCAGCCGTACGCCGAGATGCAGAAGGTTCCGTCTTTCGCTTTTCTGATAGCCATTACGCTGCATCCTCTGTGATTGTTTTGAACCCGCGTTCTTTCATCGCTTCCATCAGCACATCCTGTACCTCGCGTTTGCTGTGCAGCCGCTCCAGTACCAGTTCGTCCACGGTGTCCGCTGCCATGATCATGTGCATGAACACCGGGCGCTTGAACCCGGCCTGCAACTGACGGGTAGGCCCGATGCGTTCAATGAACTGCAGGTAGTTTTCCAGCGACCAGCTATACCCGAAGAACGCCATGATGTTCGTGTGGTACTGCAAACCGTCCACGCCGTGCCCCATCGACGCCGGGTGGCCGAACCAAACGCGTCCCTCGCCTGCTTGAGCACGTTCCAGCCCACCTTTGGCCGACAGGTCAATACCGTCAGGGAAACGCTTCTTGAGGCGTGCCAGGTCGCTCTTGAAGTGGTACGCGGTAAGAACCGGCATACCGGCGGCTTCCTCGATGATCTCTTCGAGTGCGTCCAGCTTCTCGTCGTGGATCTTTTCCCACTGTTCGCCACCTTCCAAGTACGCCGCGCCGTTCGCAATCTGCAGCAGCTTCATCGACTTAGCCGCAGCGTTCAGCGCTTCGATCTGCTGTCCGCCTTCCAGCTCCATGAAGAATTGCTTCTCCATTTGCTTGTACATGACCTTGGCCGATGCCGGCAGCTCCACCATGATGCGGTTGATGATTGGCTCTTCCAGTGCGAACCAGTCAGCGGCGTCGATCGTGATGCACACGTCTTTAAGTGCTGCCTGGATCTCGCCTTGTGCTTGGTCGGTCGCCTCTACCCCAAACCCGGTGTGCGAAGCGCGAAACCAGCGCTGCTTGAAGGCGTCGAACGTTCGGCCAAGGCGATCGCCTTTGTCGACGAACCACATCTGCCCCCACAGATCCTGTAAGCCGTTAGGACTGGGCGTACCGGTCAACAGGATGATGCGCTTGATCTTGGTGTGGGCGACTCGGGCGAGTGCCTTGGCGCGCTGCGTGCCCTGCCGTAAGCGAAACCCTTTCAACTTAGTCGCTTCGTCGGGCACAACTGTTGGAAACGGCCATCTATCCCCAAGGTATTCAATCAACCAAGGGAGCTGTTCGAAGTTCGTTGTATATATGTCGGCTTTGATCCTGAGAGCTGCGATTCGCTCTTTGAGAGAACCCCCTACGAACACTACGCGCAGGTGCTTCAAGTGGTTCCACTTGCGGGCTTCGTTCGTCCAGGTTGTCCGCGCTACTCGCTTCGGGGCGATAACCAGTACGGGGTACACGTCTTCTGTCAGACTCAGGTCTTCTAGCGCCGTCAAGGTGGACGGAGTTTTCCCAGTACCCATGCTAGCCCATATAGCGCAACGCTTTACCCGCTGGATGTGATCGATGATGAGGTGCTGGTACGCGTGCGGTACGAAGTCAATTGCCATTACGCCACGCTCCAATCTTCCAGTGCCAGCACCGGGCTTTTCAGACAGAGGAAGAAAAGCATGTGATCGACCTGCTCTTTGCTGTCCAGCCAAACCACTTCGGCACCCGCAGCACGGCGACGCTCGTGGTCGCGCACCTGGGCTTCGGTAGGCTTTTTGCCGGTCGCTTTCAGCTCAACAAACAACACGCGCCCGCTGAAGGTGATCATCCGATCAGGCACCGAACGACGCTGAGGCGACACAAATTTGTCACAAAGAGCCCCTATTTCCTTACACCGTTTCACCAAATACGCTTCAATGTCTCTTTCCAGCATCACGCGCACTCCTTAAGCAAACCCATCTTTTCGTTGGTCAAGGCGAATTCACCAACGGCCTCTACTGCTGCCGCATCGTAGATCCGTGCGGCTTCCTCGGCGGTCTTGAAGCGTCCGAGGTGAATGTACTTACCGTCCACTTGGATCTGCGCGGTGAACCTGCGTTTACTTTTGCAGTAGTGCACACCTTTGAAGCCGGAAGTGTTGTTGCTCTTTAGCGGGATATTGTATTTGTTGAGGGAGCTGCTAGCTCCGCGCAGGTTTTCGAACCTGTTGTTTTGCCGATTGAGATCTTTGTGGTCGACTTCCTGAGGCGTCTCGCCGGTGTGAAGAAAGTAGGCCAAGCGGTGCGCTAAAAGACGCTTGCCGTTTAGTTGCGTATGGAAATACCCGGCGCTATGCAAACAGTCGATCACATCCCCTACGAGTGCGTTACGACTTCTGCGAACCAAGCGAGTAATCAATCCTGTCTCAGGATCATAGGAGAACAGCGACGCCAAATACTCGCGCGTGAAGCCCTTTAGGGTCGGCGTCATGACTTCACCACAAAGTCGGTAAGGATCTTGGCGTGAGTCTTCCAGTGGCTGCGTGCTTCCCAGTCGCAGCCGGCGGGTTCAAGGTACGCGGCAGGTTTACCGCCGATTGTTTGGCCGCTCGGATGCCGAATGATGTACTGGCCATTGTCCTTCTTGCGGAACAGCTTTTTGCCTTTGAGATGAGCGATCTCTGCCGGCCACTCTTGAAGGCCGGAGAACCTTTCGAAAATGCTCACGGTGTCAGACACAGGCCTTCTCCTTCTTCGCATCGCGGTATGACTTCTGGTAGATCCGCAGGCATTCGACGCAGCGGTAGGACTTGATCCAGCGCTCGCCCTTTAGCTCGGGGTGCTTCGGGCAAAGCCGACCAAAATATACTTGTTCGCGCATCACATTTAACCTATCTAGAAACCGTAGAATCTAGATAGTATCCCTAGATTCGGCTTGTACTCAACCTTTTCTTAACCTTTCCGGTAGCGATACGCTTCGAAGCCGGCTGCAGCGAGCGGTAGGCCTTCTGTCCAGTCGCAACCAGCGGACATCAGTTCGGCCAGGCGCTCATGCGTGTACTCGTCGGTGTCCGGCGCTTCGCTGATGATCTCGTCGTGGACGGTCAGAACGATTTCGTAGCCGGCGGATTCAATCGGCTGCATGGAAGAGGCTAGGACATCGCGGGCGACCCCCTGGCAGATGTTCTCGACGATCTTGCCGCCGTAGGTACGCAGGCGCTCCCACTTCCTTGTGTACTGGTTGACGCCCATATAGGTCAGACCGCCGCCTTCCTCAACGCGTGGCGACGGGTAGCACAGGTACCGACCGGATGGCAGCATGATCCGCAGCCACGCTCCGTCTCGGCGGATCTTGTGCATCCGGTTCGTGTAGGTCTGCCCCGGGTTGTTCACTGCCTGGATGCAGACGAGCTCGAGCTCTTTCCACCAAGAGGCAATGTTAGGATTGGTGGCGCGCCACAGGCGCTTGAAGCTATCGCATACAATGAACGCACGATCGCTCAAGCCGTATTGGCTTTTACCCTGACTGAGCTGCCACTCGAGGAAATCAGCGGCCTCGGCTAGAACGTCAGCAGGGATCGAGTCGTAGGCGCCTTCGGCCATCTGCTCGAGGTCGATCCTGTATGTAAGAGCTCCAGTAAGGTACGCCCCTACACCGCCGGCGTACCCTAGCATGAGCTCTTTTACCTTGCCGATCTGACGCTGGTCTTTTGATACTTGACTCGGGTCGATGCCGAATGCTTTCGCGTAGGCCAGCTTATACATGTCCGCGCCGCGCCCTGCGTCGAACTCCCGGAAAGCGTCGATCTTCCAAGACTCACCGGCCAGCCAGGCGAGTACCCTGTTTTCTATACCTGCCAAGTCGGCTATCACCAGTTTTTTGCCGGGCGGGCAGATGAACACGCCGCGCACAGCGCTGGCACACATTTCCATAACGCTTGTCATACCAAATCCTCTGCGTCGGCGAGCAACGCTTCAATAGCTCGTTCTACTTCGATGTCGCTGAGCGAACTTCTCCTCATGTTCTGCGGTTGAAGAAGACGGCCTGCCCACCGTCCCGTGCGGAGAGCTCCGCAGAACGCAAGAAGGCCGCGCAAGCGGCCGTCTGAGCTAACCCCGTTTAATACGCGCCGGTACTTCGAGACGCTGGTTTTACTGGCCTCGATGCGCACCATGAGCAATTCTTTGAGCTCACGCGGGATGTCTTCATCCTCGAGCACCTTCTCGGCGGTGCTGCCCTTCAGGTCGGCCAGTTGGATGCCGTAGGCCTCGAGGATGTGCTCTAGCATCCTATCGCGCTGGTTGGCGCTTTCTACGGCGCCATCTGTCATGTGCTTTGCCTGGCGCGCTAATTCCTTCTGCGCACGATCTGAGGCGCGGATAGCGGCGTGGGAGAGCTCTAGATCCATTAGCACGCCGCGTTCATTGATACGCTGGTCAAGGTGCCACAACTCCTTTTCGGCCGCCCGGTAATTCCACCGCGGCAGCTTCTTGTAAATCTCGCGCATCGCCTCGATGTCGAGACGCCCGTACTCGCGAAAAGCTTCCCACTCGACTGGATGCGTTAATTTAGTCGCCCGGCGTAGGATCTGATTCTTTGGCCGCGGTTTGCAGAACAACTGGATCAACGCCTTACCGGCTTTGTCCTTAGCTTTGTCCTTAGCAATCCCGAGTATGTCCCCCAGCTTCTCCAAAGCGCCTGGCAGTGAATGCGCCATAGCGCAGACCATCGTATCGAAGACATCCTCTATCGGAATCTCTACCCCAGTTGCATGCAAAATCACTGTTCTGTCGAAAGCAGAGTTGTGGATAACGATCGTATACTTTCCGCTCGCGATCATCTCCATCAGATCCGAAACATCCTCATCCCCATCACGAATAATTACTTCCCCATCGCCGACCGCCCACTGCCACATGATGATCTCGGCGCCTTCTGCGTAACGGTGCGTCCCGTTGTTGATCGGCGTTTCGCAGAAGGTCTCGGTGTCGAGGAAAATGCATTTGTCGAGGTTCATTCTTGCTTGGCCAATTCTATTAGCCGCGCGACTTGGCACTCAAGTTTGTCAAGACGTGCTTTGGTTTTCCCTACCGGCTTATTTTTTAAATCGTCCAGCTGATAGCGCAACTGGACGATTTCCCGATCATGTTCCTCGAGCTTTGCCAAGAGAATGTCGCGGTTACGTTCCTGCCACTTGATGAAACTGTGGGCGACTTCGGCGTCCGTAGAGCCGATAGGCAACATGCCTTTCTCGTCGTGCATCTTGCGGACCAGTTTGTCGACGTGCGTCCAGGTTATTTGTTCTGACATTTCCCTTCTCCTAATTCATGCGCCGGGCGATGCCCTTGATAAGCGCGGTGCGTTCCCAAGATACGTGGCGCGTTATGGTTTTCCATGAGAAACCCTGGCAGCGAAGTTCATAAGCAAAGGCCAGGTCGGCCAAGGGGATCTCAGGCCTCGCCATAACCGTACGCCTTCAAAGCTTCATCTAACCGAGTGGACCACTGGCGCGCTTGGTGTGCTGCTTCAAGCACTTCTTGTAGCAGTTCTCTGCGACGTGCGTGATTCGCTCTGGAAAGTTCGTTATGACATTTGATGCAACCGTTGCTAGGAATGTAACGACGACCTTCTAGCTCAGGATGCTTTGCGCAGATCTGTCCATATTTCGATCTCATTTTCCACCCATGGCCAGCGCCAACCGTTGCGCCGGATCAAGTTCACCGACGTGCACGGGCTGCCGGTATTCGTCGAGGCCGTCGTTGTGGGGGTGGAGTGGTTCGGTCGGATACCATTTGGCCTTGTACTCGGCGATAAAGTCATCGGGAAATTTTGAGATCCAGTGGCAGCTAAAACACTTGAATTGCTTTCCGGTCCATACGGTGCGCGGCATATTCCCGCCGCAGTAACCGTTTCCGCAGTACGGGCGATATTCTTTCTCGCGCATAAGGTTTTCGCGAATGATGCTCATTGATTCAGCTCCTTGACCTTGTCGAGGCAGGCGTTCCACCCATAACTGTATTGGTCCGGATCAAAACCGTCATCGTCAGGCACTTTAGGCGCAGGCAGCACCACCGATACCGGCGCTGGCGGTGCGGCGAACAGCGGCGTATTGCAGTATTCAGTCGGTAAGGCGCTACCGGCGATGTTGCGTGGTAGGTTGTGCAGCATAGGATTGTTCGGCTGCACTTCGCGGGGCGACGCAGCGCATAGCTTCAACTGTTCACCATTGGCCCACGCCACCGGCTCGCACTTCCCCGCTTCCTGAGCGAGAACGGCGCGGGTGTTCCATACCCTGTTGTCGATGACCATGTTGGCCATTGGGCATTTACTGCCAGTGCAGCAGGCGTATTCGTTGTCATATTGCTCGGGCTTGCTCCCACAGAACGGACATGGTTTCAATTCGCTCATGACTTGGCCTCTTCGGGGTTGTTGAGGGCGGCTTCAAGTTTCTGGTGGATATTCGCCAACTGCGTCTTCAGGTTCCACGTTTGGTGGCTCATGTGATGATCGCCGGCCTGTTTCGATACCTCCGACATCAACTCAATCAGCTCCGCATTCCGCCGCTCGGCGTCCGCAAGGCGCTGCTGTAGGTCGGAGGCATCTTCAAACCGGACATAACGCCCGTCGGTGTTTTCGATCTCGTTGCCGGCCTGATGATTGACCGGGAAAATATCGTATCGCTTGATGTTCATTCGATGCCCTCAAAATGCCGCGAAAGAATTGCGCCGAGATCTGACGCCTTTATTTGGATACATTCAGGATCATCACTATCGGCAGGCTCAAGCTCGCAGATATCGCGGATTGATAGCACAACTTTCTGCGCCAGCTCTTCCCGCAAAGCAGCGAGCTGGGATTGGTATTCATCATTTGAGTTGCGCACGACATGCTCGCGAGCCTCAAGACGGCAGACATCCAGTCGAGCCGCGCGCAGATCTCGCGCAAGGTCAGGGTGATCCTCGCCGACGCATGCCGCGATTCGCTCAAGTTCACCGCGCAGCTGGCCATTCACCTCAGTTACTTCACTCATTCCAAAATCTCCAATTGATCAGGCGGTAAACACCCAGTTGTACGTTTCGCGCCGCTTCTGCCGGGACCGCATCAGGCTGTAGGCGGAGCACAGGATTACTGAGGCGAGGAGCCACCACTGCCACCAGGTCATGTCTGCTTCTCCTGCCGTGCGCGATAGGCTTTGTTCCAGCCCTCGATCCACTTGCCGAGAGACCAGGGCGAGTCGTCCTTATCGAACGGATTTTCATCGCGCGTTAGGCCGGCAAGGAACGCCTGGTAGCCAAGCTCAAACGGAGTCATTGCGCACCTCGAACTGAATTGGGCAGTACGGGGAATTGTAGTCCTCGCCGTACAGGTAGACGGACTGGCCTTGCGCAGCTCGCCACGGATGAACCCACTGGACGTAACCGTTAAGAACGATCGGGGTTAACATTCGACACCTCCGCAGGGAGCGAGAACATATCGCCGGTCAGCGGATCGACGATGAAGCCGGATACAACGGTGATGCAGAAGCCAACCCAGTACCAAGGCGTGGTGTGCGAGTCGAGTTCGGTCGTCTTGCCGTCCTCGTACTCGACCTGGTAGGTCTGACCGTCGAAGAACCCGGCCGCTGCGTCCAGCTTGATCTGGTCAGGCGTAGTACCCGTGCGCACACGCTTACCGTCTTCGTCCGTGATGCTGTAGCGCTGGCCGGACGGCTCCGACAGCACGCTGACGTCGGTAATGCGGTCGTTCATCATGGTAGAGCAGCCGGTGAGGCTCATGAGCAGTGCAGCGGCGGTAAGGGTTTTCATTTGGCGGCTTCCTTGAGCTTTAGGATTTCGAAGTCGACGACCAGTTTGTACCTTGGCGCGAAGTATCGAGGAGTATCTGTATGAGGCTCTACTTCTTGCATAACGATTTCCGTAACATCGCATTCAGCACCTGCGGCTACGAGGTCTAGTAGAGCGTTGATCTTGGTGCGAGCCTCTTCGATGTTCATTTCCTTTCTCCCTACTTGATGAACGGATAACGCGATTTGTAGAACTTTGCTGCGTAGAGCGCGGCGGCGGGTTTGTAACCCTTGGCCCGGAGCTTCTTGTAGCACTGGATGCTGAATGCGATGTTCATACTGGGCGGCCCTCGACGTAATCCCAGCACGAAGTACGGAGTTCAAAAGCCATGTGATCTCGTCCCAAATCTTCATGCCATTGCGCCTTAGATCCGTCTGTGTACGCTTCAGTCCAGCAGTAGCAAGGGCCGTTGAAACCGGGTTGAACTAGCAAATCGTTCGCCCATTTTGGCGCTTCTTTCCAATCCGGTTTCATTGGTATCTCCCGACTTCATGCCAGTGGGTCAGTTCATCCAGCAGCTTGTAGGCCTTAGCTTCTGGGACTTGGCGAAAAGCCTCTTCACAATATTTAGCGGCGGATAGTCTCTTGGAGGCCTTAGCTTTGGCTATCGCCTTCCCGGCTTTGTTGTATATTACGAGCGAATCCCCCGTAACTTTCCCCAAATTTCCAACGTATTCTTCAAGCTCTACCAAGGATTCTAGGAGATCTTCGTTAATGCGCATTTCCCGTTACTCCCTGCGTTTGTTTTCGTTAAAGCAAATGTACAACGCATTACTTGTATTGTCTTGCGTATCCCGACGAGCGGTCAACAAAAAGCCCGACACAAGCCGGGCCTTCTGGTGTTGCTTTAGCGGTTAGCCCTGAACGTGCCACTTCCTCCCGTGGAAAACTACGATTCCTTTCTTCTTCAGCGCTGTCAGACGGCGATCAATAATCCGCCACCTATCGCCGACCGGTTGAAGCTTTTTGTTCTCCTCGTCCATGTGGACATCCAAGGCGCTAAAGGTGTTATAGCCTTCTCGAATCGACTTCAAGAGTTTTTCGTCATACTCCGTATAGTCGATGCGCTTCATGCCAGGTCTTCCGCGTCAGCGCCGTCTGCGATCTCCTCGAAGTCGCTAGCATCCGCCGAGGTGCCTCCACCGGAGAACGCTTCGCCGTCCTTGACGAACTGGATGCCTTGGAGCTGAGCGTTGATGCGCTTGCCGTAGCTGTTGTCCTGGGCCCAGATGTCGACGATCACGTTTACAAAGCTGCCCGAGTACGGCTTGCCGTCTTGTGCGGTCAGCGGCGAGCGGTCGCGGTCGACCACGGTAGGACGGACAGTGTTGTAGGCGTTGAAGAACAGATTGCCCTCGTAGCCAGCCAGGGAGGCTTTGCTGTCACCGTTGTGGACGAGCAGCTTTCCGCCTGCGGTCAGCTCTTTCTTCACCGCCGGCCACTTGGCGCCCCACTTGGCTTTGCCGACTTCTTCGATCACCGCGTCGAGTGCCGGGATTCCTTTGTGGTCAGGTTCGAACAGGAAGGCTGCGGAGAACTGCTCCTTACCTTGCTCGTTGGCTTTGGCGGTGAAGATGTTCGGGAAGGAAATGCGCGCGTCTTGGAAAGTATGTTTCATGGTAAATCCTCAGTATCAGTTTAGGTTTGAATTACACGAGATCGTCGAAGTTATCTTCGGCGACGGATTGTTCTGCAGCTTTTGATGCTTCGTAACGGTCGAAAACTTCTTTGACATCTTCTTCAGTCAGAACCTCGAAGCTGTCGGCAATCGCCATACTCAAAGCGGGACGCTTGTCGCTGGCCGGTGCTACGGATGGCTTGCCATCGCTACGGCCAATCAATGGCTGCAGTTTGTTCCACTTGCGTGGGTTCGCTTCCTTCAAGACCTTCTCCGCCGTTGTGGGGCTGATCAGCTTGAAGTCGTACATTTGGTCGACCTTCAACCGCATCGCCTTCAGCGCGGCTTCAGCTTCCTCCTCGCTGGTCCAACTACGCGCTCCCTGCCGACCTTCGACCAGCTTGTATCGGGCATCGGTGAACTTACCTGCCAGGAGACGCCGCTCAACCTCAGCACGTACCGCTTTGGCAAAGCCTTCGATCATATCGGCCGCGTCCATCAGGGTCGCCAAGCGCTCATCCGATGCGTCGGGCAACTTGGCTTCCGCCGCTTCAAGACTTGGCCGAATGTTCGGCTTTTTGACGGTGAAGCAGGCAGCGATATGGTTCTGCGCACCGTCGTCGATCTCGTGCTGAAATGTAATCGCCGCGGGCTTCACGTCGAATGCTTGAGCCAACAGCTTTTCAGCCTGCGGCATTTCTACTTTGATGAAGCCTTTGTCGAGATCGACGAACTCGCCGACGATTAGCTCCATGGTGAAAGCAGTTCGCTCAGGACAGGTCGCGGACGCTTTGCAGAATCGGCACTGCTTGTCGCCTGGCACTGCTGTCAAACCTTCAGGACCGGCCAGGATGTGCTTGGACGTTTGGCGGATCTGTTCAATACGCTCGTTCATCTCGGCAACCGACAACTTCCAAACGTCGAAGTGGTTGAGACGGGGTTGCAGGATGTGCAGCTCTACATGCTCGATCTCGCCAAGCGCGTCGAAGTCCGCTACCGCTGAAGCACCGTAGATCAGCAACTGCTCGTTGCCTTCTGCGAAGACCTGGACGCCTCTTCCATATTTCAAATCGGCAATTATTGCCGTATCGCCTTTGATGATTACCGTATCGCTGGTGCCGGTAGCGCCTTCTTCGCCGGTGATGAACTCAATCGACAACACTTGTTCCGGGTACACAGTAGCGCCATCAGCCAGCGAGTAGATCACGTCCAGGGTCTTCTGTATCTCATGGATCATGTCGAGCCCGACCGGGTAAGCACCGGACGTGTGGAACTCGGCGTTACCATTTTCCACTTTGATTCGCAGACCTTGAAAAGCTTTTGCTTCGTTTTGCTGTGTCAAGCATTGCTCAAGCAGGAAGTGCGCTGCTGTACCTTCGTCAGAAGCATCGTTACCCATATCGGGGAACTCCTTTTCCCGCCACGGCTTCACATTACAAAGCATCGCGGCAGGCGCGCCGGACGGCGCGAAGAATGCATGGGCCATGGCTTACGCCTCCAGTGCCTGCAGATCGGCGTAGACGGCTTCCAGCTTCGCCTGGTCGTTCACGGTGCTGAAGTCGTCTTCCTTGTCCAGCAGGACTTTCAAGTTGGCAATACCGTGCTTAGCGTTCAGCGCCTTGATCGAGTCACGCTGCGTCGGGGCCAGTTTGAGCACCAGTGCGCGGACAGTTTCGTAAGGGACTGCTGCCGGTTCTTCGATAACGGCATCTCCTTTTTCGTCGGTGACCACAACGCCAACCTTCGGCTCTTCTTTCTTTTCTTCCTGCTTAACCTTCTCGACTTTCTCCACCTTCGGCTTTTCAGCAGTAGGCGTACGGCCGGCCAGGGAGAGGGTCAGCAGCTTGACGGCTTCGGTGTTCGCGAGCAGCGCTTCGGTATGGGCTTGGATCAGGGTTTCGATCGACATGTTGCAAGTTCCTTTTTGGTTAAGGTGTGCCGCAGATGGTAGAGAGCGGCACAAGGTATGTCAAGTGGTTTAGTTGCTAATACTTGTAGCTATTTACCGAGGGCTTTGGCTAAGGCGCCGTCGATCTTGGCGAACAGGTCGGTATACAACTCGCGGCCCGTGTAGAACCCTCCGTGAAAAGTACTCTTTACGTCTTCCAATTTCTTGGAAGCGGCGGCCAGGGCTTCTAATAGTTCCGGCGCAGCGGCGATGAGCTTCGCGTTTTCCTCGTGCGGCTGGCCATTCGTTCCGTAGACCGAACACACAACGTTAGAACTATTCCTCTCCGGCGAGGAATTAATGTAGCCGCCCATGGTGTGTTGTGAACCAGATGGGCCGTGATGGAACCACGGTCCTGGTGTGCCTTTAAATTCATTCATCGTCCTTCTCCTTTCACGTTATGGATGCAGTACCACCCATTCGAGGGGCTGGAACTGCCTTTGCGGTGGGTGCCGTTGTCGAACGGAAAGCCCGAACACTGGCAGCCGTATTTCTTGTGTTCAACCTTGAGCCTGTAAACGTCTACCCGGTACGTGCCGCCGCAGTCGCAATGCACGATCGGCTCTATACCTTTTGCTCGTGCTTCCCGGCATGCTTTGCACTTGCAACCGTTGCGCATGTTCTCGGGTAGCTGCGTAAACGTTCTGCGGCCATCGCAAGACCTACAGCGGCATGGGAAGCGGTTCATTCCCAACGCAGTCCGAGCCATTCTTCTGGAGTACCGCAGTTGAAACCCTCTTCGGTAACTGTGGAGTCGTCCAAAGTTTGCAGGAACGCGTCAACCTGTCGGGCTTGCTGGAGCTGCCATTCCAATTTCGAAAGCTGTACGGCTTTGCGTCGGCGAAACGAGAACACTGCGTCCTTCAGATTAGGGCTGAAGCGCTTCGGGTATTTCTTCGGTGTCCATTTGCGATTGTGCTTAATGATGCTCTGGCACCACCGGTCTTCACGCCCGATGTAGTCGGAGTAATACTCGCTGACGATCCAGTAGCCGCACGGCGTTTCACTGCTTACGTACCATTTTCGAACATCGACTATTACACCTGTGCTGTCCGCAAAATCACGTAAATGGTAGTGAACCGGTCCCTTATTCATCAGATTTCTTCCTTTATCAGTTCAGTACGCAGGATGTGAACATCGCGCGGCGCGGTGAAATTCAGCTTTGCATGGCCTTTGGCGAGGTCAACGACGCAGACTGATACGCCCTCGGCAATTTGCATGGAGTCGCGGAACCGGACGCGTTCCACCTGGAGGGTGGACAGCAAACGGAATTTGCAGAAGCCGCCGGTCACATCGAGGATCTCGACGTATTCCGTTTTGTCGCCGATCAGAAGACGAACGGACTGGCCGGCTTTACGGGTCAACACGAGATTTGTCATACGTCATCCTCGACGATTTCGAATTTGCGATAGCCGGCGTCAAGCAGAACCTTAGCTACTGAAAGCCAGCAATCTTTGCTGCGGTCGCGGTGTCCCGTGGCTATAAACGCCAGTTCTTCGGCATCCTTCTCGCGTTGCAATTCCGCTTTTCGCTCTTTAGATATCGGGCCTAGAGTCTTAGCAGAAGCCCCGTAATATCCGCCGTCATACCGAACTACGGCAACAGGTACACCATCCAGGGTATCGAGCGCTACGCACGTAGCGAACTGCCAATTGTCAGTGGATAGCCAGAATTCGCATTCAGCGCCAACCGGCGGCAAACCTTTTCCATCCCAATCAATATTCATTTCCCGAACCCCTTCCGAATCATTGAGTCGACTTTGCGAACAGACACGATCATGTCGATCTGCCGCTTCTTGTCCTTCTTGACGCCTACGACGACATCGTCTTCGTTAAGCGCGTACCCGGTCTGTGTGATCCAGTGCCCGGGGCGCCATGGTGCCAGGTCAGTTACAGGTGGCTGAAGCATGTTGGGACTCCCTTATGCGAAATAGAAGCCGATCAGGATCAGCAGGAGGAGGCTCAGGAACATGAAGTCGGCGTCGTCCATTACGGCCTCTCCTCCCAGTTAAGGGCGTAGGTCTGCTCAGTCTTTGGGATCAGCGCGTTGACCGCTAGACGGACTGCCATACCACTGATTGGGTCGCCAAGCGATGCCAGCAATTCGTTGTCGCCATGTACTAGGTCGGCTACGCCTTCAAGGGTAACTCCGCTGCGCTCGCACGCTTCCAGCGACTCGGCCAGGGTTAGTAATGCTTCAGCCTGTGCGCGGGTGATCATTTCTTACCCCACTTCGCTTTGTACTGTTCCACAAACTCTGCCGGGAACTCAGAGCGCCATCCACACATACATTCGAATTGCCCGTGGTACCACGTAGTGCGAGGCCATCCGAAGCTGCAGCGATCTTTGCCGCAATAAGGCGTGTATCCCTCACGCGACATTAGGTTTTCTCGTACTTGGCTCACGGCTTGCGTACTCCTAGCAGTTGTTCGGGGACGACGCGCATGGTGGTAGGCCCTACGATCACGTCGTAGCTCTTCTCAGCGACCTTCACGACACGCGCCAGGCACTTGTGGTACTCGCTCTGCGTGTCATTAATGCGAACGGTCTGATTGGGTTTGAAGCGGTTCATCAGAATTGCCCGTTTTGGTAGGGCGCTTGGTAGCCCATTTCGTGGAGCTGATCAGTTAGCCCGCGGTCGAATTCATGGTCAGTCTTATTGACGTTAAATCCGCCGCCGGCCATATTCCAAAGATGATCCGCTTCGCGGGACTTATCCTCGGCTTTTGCTATTTCTTCTCGCGCTACCCGGCGCCCGTTCTCGTATGCTTCCGCTGGGGTCGGACCCTTGAACCACTTGATCAATCGGCTGAACATCATCCTTCTCCTATCTGCATTTGTGTGACGCCACTATACAACATGAAACTTGCGATTGCTTGTAGGTCCGACGAACGGTTAGGGTTTCAGATAAGGGTCGTTTCGGTAGTCGATATCCGGGCTGTGCGCAGCGGAGTAATGGAGTTCGTAGCTCTTGGAGCAGCCGCGGAACTCAATCGTTACCTTTTCAGGGAATCCTACTAACCCTCTCGACCGTAGGATGCCGGTCATTGTGCGATAGCATTCCTGTGGGATGGATGGGCCTGTATGCGCTTCGTCAACGTCGAGAGCGTCACGGTAAAGCTGCAGCTCCCTTTCGTTTAGCTCGATGGTTCGCATTTCTTCCTATCTCCTCGATTTGAATTCACAAGGGGCTTCTGACCGTCCTTCAACGGCCAGGGCGATTCGGTATGGCAATCCGGGCAGTGGATAATGCGTAGGCTGCTCATACGTATCACGTCCGGGTTACCGCACTTTGGGCATTGGAGGGTCATTTGGGCAGACTACCGTTGCCGTCGCACGCTTTGCATAGGGTGCTAGGCGCTTCGTCGATACCGGTACTGACAGAGCCCCAGCCGTCGCATACAGGGCAGTCTTTAGGAGGTGCCTCTTCATCTGGAGCCGCAGGTAAAGGCATCCAGTGAGTTACCGAGTCACCGGAATTAAGCACCTGATGCCAAGCGGTGTCGTATTCAGGATCGTCACGCAATTCGTACCAGCCCGTAACGTAGATGCGGCCCTCGTCGTCTGCATCGTCCTCCTCGCTGTAAAGCTCTTTGTTCTGCAGAAAGCTGGCTGCAAAAACGTAGGTCTTTCCGCTTGCCCTCTTCACGGCCAAGATAACTTCGGTGTCCGTGTCATCTTTCGCTTCCGGCAGCCTGTCGCTGCATTTAATCCACTGGCTCACGCTATAAATCCTCCTGGCATGGTTTTCACGTATCGCTGTGCCGCCGGCTCGTGCATCTGACCTTTGGCGCAGTCGCTGGTGTTGACTTTGGACATCTTGGGTTTCTTAGGCTTGGGCATCGGGGTTACTCCGGAGCAGTTTCAAGCAAGCAGGACAGGTGACGAGTTTCAGATCGGTAGAGGAGCTAATCGAATTCGCCCCGCATTGCCCTCTCATATACGTCACCCCGTCCCTAGGGTAGTGGACAACCGGCTTCACCGGCTGAAGTCGCAGCGATGGTTCAGGATCGCGTTGTCGGCGGCGTTTGCTTTCTCGCAGAGATCACGAACAACCTGCATTGCTGCTTCCCATTCGCTGGTGCCGAAGGTCAGCGCGTTTACTGCTGCGCGAGCTGCTTTCAGTGCTTTGTCTTGGGCTTTGAAGTTGTTCATTTCCGTATTCCCTTTGGTTGTTTGCTTTCGATGAGTTCAATATACAAGCTGCGGCTTGTGATGTCTAGTGTTATTTTCTTACCGTTAGTCCGGGCGCACCTTGGGCCGTGTCGCAACTTTATACAAGCTTGCATGCGTTGTATCAAGTGTTGTATGGTGGCGCCATTCACAAACGAGGTAAGAGAAATGTCCGAAAAACGTACCGCCGAGGAGTTGGCTTTCCGTGACGCAGCAGCGCTCGCGGCGATGACTCAGCTTATTAACCAAGAGCCCTTCTGTCTGAAGGCACGTACTCCGCAAATGCAGGACGTAGTATTCATGGCGCTCGCTTCAGCCGCCTTCCGCGTGGCAGAAGGAATGCTTTGGGCTCGTAAAGAAGAATTTTTGAAGTCGCAGGAGAAGAACTGATGGACAAGCGCCTTAAAGCACTGACCGAACAAATGATCAAAGATGGCGCCCCCGGCGGTCTGCTCAACGCTGTAATGGCGGCTAAGCGTTACAGCGGCATTCTGCACGCCATCGTTAAGGCCGGCGGATTCTCGCAGCTTGCCCGCGACGTAGGTGTGACCTACCAGGCTGTCCAGCAGTGGCACTCGCAGGGTTACGTTCCTCTGACCCGCGTTACTGAGCTGGAATCGCTTTACGGCGTGCCGCGTAATGAACTGATGAATCCTAAATACGCTGCGGCCCTGGCTGATCCTAGCTTCTCGTCTGACGTATAAGCCGTGGGTGCCTCGAAGATGGCAAAGAAATTTGAGAACCTGCAGGCACCTGATGCCATGCGGGATTTGAAGGGCTGGCTTGTCTGGAGGTGGGTTCGTAAACCCGGTCGTCCAAAAGCCGCCAAAATGCCTTACTACGTTACGGGGATTGTCCGAAAATACACCCATTGCTCAGATGAAGACCGGGCTTTGCTCGTTACTTTCGAAGAGGCCAAAGCCGCAGCGGAGAAGCACGACTTTGCCGGGGTTGGCTTCGCCTTGATGCCTGAGTTCGGCATAACCGCCCTGGACTTCGACGACTGCGTGATCGATGGCAAGGTAGACACTCTGGTCGAAGAGCTGACCGAAGGCTCCTATGCTGAGTACAGCCCATCAGGTAACGGTATCCGTGCTTTCTTCGCCGGTGTGATCCCCGACGACAAGGACAGCCCGCCCCGTAACCCGGACCACAAATTCGGGTATGAGGTTTTCCATTCAAAGGGCTTCGTTACGTTCACAGGCAACGTCACCGACCTGACAGAGCTGATGGGTGATCAGAATACCCTGGCGCCTGTTAAGGAGATCCACCGCGCTTATAGTCTTAAACGTTTCCTGCGCGTCAAAGAGCTGCGCGACAAATACGAAGGCGATGGCAAACCTCCTCTCCCGCTTTCGCCTGAGCAGGTAACAGAACTGCTGCACAAGCTGCCAGAAGATCTAGGGTACGAAGACTGGCGCAACGTAGGCATGGCCGTCCACCACCAGACCTACGGTGACGGGTTCGACCTCTGGGACGACTGGTCGGCGCATTCCTCTAAGTACGGCGGCATGGAGTTCGGCAAAGCACGTTGGGATTCCTTCGGGATCAACACGACCGCCGAGTATACGACCATGGGCACCGTCTTAAAGATGATCCGTGACGCTGGCGGCGAAACAGGATTGGAGACGGCTTCTGCGGACGAGTTCGAAGTCCTGCCGATGCCACAAGGCGGCAAGTTCAAGATAACCTCCGACGACGATTTCGCGGCGCAGGAATCAAACCTTAAGTGGTTGGTGAAGGGCTTCTTGCCCAAGGCTAATCTCGGAGTGCTCTTCGGTGAATCAGGTTCCGGTAAGTCCTTCGCCATGCTGGATCTGAGTGCCGCTATCTGCCGCGGCTTGGAGTTCTGGAACGGTCACCGGGTATCCAAGGGTCGCGTCCTCTACGTGGTCGCTGAAGGCGTCTCAGGCTTTCGGCAGCGTATCAAGGCGTACTGTCACCAACAGGCTATCCCCCGCATTGGTATGGACGTGATTTACGACATCACGCCGAACCTGACCAACGTGGCGCAGATCACTGACCTTATTAGCGAGATCCGGCAGCGTGAGCCGTACGACCTTATCGTAATGGACACCTTCGCCCAGGTGATGTCTGGCGCCGATGAGAACAACGGAATGGACGTTGGTATAGCCTTGGCCGAGTGCAAGCGCATCGCCCGCCGCTGCGACGCCATGGTTCTTCTGGTGCACCACAGTGGTAAGGACGCCTCGAAGGGTTCACGGGGCCACTCGAGCATCAAGGCGGCCTGTGACGTGGAGATAAAGGTGGAACGCAGCAACGACACCCGCAGCATCACTACCAGTAAGATGAAGGATGGCGTTGAAGGTGTAGGCTACCTATTCAAGCTACATACCGTGGTCCTAGGGGAAGACGAGGACGGCGACGATATCACTAGTTGTATCGTCGAATTCACAGGCGCCGGACAGGCGAAACCAGAGTATAAAAAGAAGACCGGAGCTAACGAACTGGCTTTTCTGGACGCGCTTCACAACGTCTTCGGCCTATCAGACGAGAAAGCAGGGGTCGAAACGGCCAGGGTTCAAGCTGAATTCTGCGCGCAGTTCGATCCTAGCAAGCGGCAGAGTTACAAAAATCAGGCTTTTAAACGCGCAATGGAAACGCTTTTGGAGAAAGGCGCTATTTTTGAGGAAAACGGCAGCCTTTTCTTATCCGCAGAAAATGCAGAATGATTAAGGTTGCATTGCAAATAGGGTTGCAAATTGCTTATTTGCAACTCGGTTAAGGTTGCATTGCACACACTCCCCTTTAGGGGTGTGCAACGTGCAACCCTGTTTTCGAGCAACGCAATACTGAAGGTGCAAGAAATGCAGAATCAGAAGATTGAACATAAACCCGCAAGAATTGCGCGTAATGCAGATCACGACCACTGGCCGAGACGCCTTCCACTGGTTCGCGGTTTACGGGTACGCTGAACACTGAAGCCGGAATACCGGCATCGCCTCACCACATGGAGCGGAACCCATGGCATGTTCCGGATGCGCTCGACGTCGGGCGAAACTCAAAAAACTATTGGACTTAGCCAATGAACGATTCGAAGAACTCAAGCAACGGATTACTGGTACTGAAACTCAGCGGGATGGTGTCGGACAAGAAACTCGACGAGCTGACGGAAGTGATTCGCCCGACTGCTGACGCACTGGGCGTTGAGCCTATGGTTCTGCCAGCAGGCGTAGACGTGGAGCTGCAAACAGGGCACCACGCTTTGCTGGAGCGCGTATGCGTGGCGCTAGAGGAGATAGCCGCCCAAGGACGCATGCCAGAGGTTAACGCGGCTGAGATCGCACCACAGGCTCTTAACGCTAGGCCAACAGGGTTGAACTCACGATGAGCGCTATGGGCGAAGACTGGACACCAGAAGAGTGGGCCTCTTGGGCTAAGTCGATGGAAGGCAGCACGTGGCTTCTTGAGAAAGGCGAGAAGGTAGTTACGCCCCCGCCCCCTACGCCTGGGCAGAAGGCGCGCTTCGAGGCGTTCATGCAGGCGCTGAGCGAGGAGCATGGAGCCCAGTCCGATGGCTAAGTCCCGCGTCACCATGCAGCCCACCCGAGCGCGTGAGGTCAGTACGCAGTCCGTGCAGATGCTGAACCCCGACGCATGGCGTGAAGGGCTGACCACAGCGCAGCGTGGGTACGGGTACAGATGGCAGAAGGCGAGGCTCGGTCACCTCGCCAAGTTCCCCTTGTGCTGGTACTGCCAACAGGAAGGACGCGTGACAGCGGCCAACGTGGTCGACCACAGCGTCCCGCATCGAGGCGATCAGAAGATCTTCTGGGATAAGGCCCTGTGGAGATCGAGCTGCTTACCCTGCCACTCGGCTAAGACAGCACGCGAGGAAGGCGGCATAGGCGCTCAACGCAAAGGCTAGACCAATGACACGCAACTAAATGCCCTCTATTCGAGGGCTTTTTAATGCGCGCGATTCGCGGGTTGGAATGGGCTCAACCGCTCTAGCTCGGGCCTCGGGGGCCATGCCATATCCGCAGATCCTGCGTACTATTGATCGCGCCGACCCCTTCGAGAGGTTTTCAAAGCCCCTAGCTTTTGTGACCTGTGTTAGCATCCGCCACATCAGTAACACGCGGGTAACACGCAATGCTCAACGAATCCCAGGAACTGTTTTTTAAAGCGACCCTACGCGGTGAAAAGCCCGAACAGGCCGCAATCAGCGCAGGTCTAAGCCCGAAGACCGCAAAGGCCGCCGGCTTTCGTATGCGCAAACACCCAGCAATCGTGGCCGCACTAGCCGCCGTAGGTATCGGCACCAAAGCGGCACCGTCCGGCAAACCCGCCGCGACTACGGACGAATCTGAACCGGATATCGTGACTATTGAAATACCGGAAACCGAAGACCCGAAAGTCTTTTTGACAGCGCTCATGAATTGCCCGAAGGCAGGCGTGAAAGCCAGGCTGGAGGCGGCGAAGGCCCTGCTACCTTTCGAGCATTCGAAAGTTGGCGAGAAAGGCCAGAAGGAAAAACGCGCCGAGGCCGCTAAGGAAGCCGGCAAAGGGAAATACGGCACAGCGCCAGCCCCATTGCGTTCGGTGAAGTAAATGGAGTGGACAACGCAGAACCCAAATTGGGAATCCGATATCGTCGCCGGCCGAAGTCTACTTCCCTGTGCGCCACTCTTCCCCGAAGAGGCCATGGCCGGACTGGACGTTATGCAGCAGCTCCGGATCGTCGACGCACCGGGCAGCCCGACCATCGGCGAAGCATGCGCCCCGTGGGTCAGTGACTTTGCGGGTTCTGTGTTCGGTGCCTACGATCCGGATTCGGGTATCCGGCACATCAAAGAATTCATGTTGACCATTCCGAAGAAAAATTCGAAGAGCACTATCGCGGCGGCCATCATGTTGACGTTGCTGATCCGCAACTGGCGAACGTCTGCGGAAATGATCATCCTTGCGCCGACTATTGAAGTAGCTAATAACGCGTATGCGCCGGCGCGCGACATGGTGAAGCATGACCCCGAACTGGCCGAACTGCTGCAGGTGCAAGATCATCTGCGCACGATCACCCACCGTGGCACTGGCGCCACGCTCAAAGTAGTAGCTGCGGACTCAAACACCGTGTCCGGAAAAAAGGCCAGTTTTGTCCTGATAGACGAGATCCACCAGTTCGGCGCGATGCCAAATGCGGAAAACATGTTCCGTGAAGCCACCGGCGGGCTAATAGCCCGGCCCGAAGGTTGCATCATTTACTTGACCACACAGTCTGATAAACCGCCTGCGGGAGTATTCCGCCAAAAGCTGATGTACGCCCGTGGAGTGCGAGACGGGCGAATCGACGACAAACGCTTCCTGCCGGTGATCTACGAATTTCCGCAGCACATGCTCGACTCCGGCGAAGCTCGCAACGCGGAAAACTTTCACATCGTCAACCCGAACATGGGCTACTCCGTCGACCGCGGCTATCTGGAGCGCGAGTATTCCAAGGCGCAGGAGACCGGCGAAGAATCGGTGCTCGGCTTCCTAAGCAAATTCCTGAATATCGAAATCGGCTTGGCGCTGCGCTCCGACCGGTGGGCCGGCGCGGACTTTTGGCAGCAGCAGTCCGACCGCTCTGTGACGCTGGAGACGATGCTAGAACGCTGTGAGGTGATTGACGTAGGGATTGACGGCGGCGGCCTGGACGACTTGCTAGGGCTGTCGCTGGTAGGCCGTGAGAAGGATACCGGCGACTGGCTGTCGTGGTCAGGCGCATGGGCGCACCCTTCCGCGCTTGCCAGGAACAAGCAGGAGGCGTCGCGCTTTCACGATTTCAGCAGAGACAAAGACTTGGTGCTGGTGAAACGCATAGGCGAAGATGTTACGGAAGTCTGCGATATCGTGGAACGTGTCTACGAATCCGGACTACTCGACAAGATCGGCGTCGACCCGGTGGGTATCGGCGCCATATTCGACGAACTGGTAGCCAGGGGAATTCCGGAAGACAAGATCGTCGGCATAAGCCAGGGGTGGAAACTCGGCGGCGCCATTAAGACTACAGAGCGACGCCTGGCCGAAGGGAAGCTCAAGCATGCTGAGCAACCGCTAATGGCGTGGTGCGTCTCTAACTGTCGCGTAGAGCCTCGGGCAAACTCAATCCTGATCACCAAACAAGCTTCCGGCTCGGCCAAGATCGACCCAGTGATGGCGCTGTTCAACGCAGTAAGCCTGATGGCGCTAAACCCAGCCGCCGCGCACAAAAAGTTCCAAATGCTATTTCTTTAGGTTACAGTGCGCGTAATTTACCGGAGCTGTATACATGAACAGAGCCTACAGTTTTCTTGAGGTTAAGGCCGTCGGCGAGGAGACCCGTACGATCACTGGGTGGGCCACGACCCCGGAAACCGATCGTCAGGGCGACATCGTGGAGCCGCTTGGGGTCAAGTACAAAAACCCCCTGGTCCTTCTGTGGCAGCACGATCACGAGAAGCCAATCGGTACTGTAGAATTCGGCAAGCCAACTGCAAAAGGCGTCCCCTTTACGGCGACCGTCGCCAAGGTTGAAGTACCCGGCACTTTGAAGGACCGCGTCGACGAAGCTTGGCAGTCGGTGAAAGCCGGTCTGATTCGCGCTGTGTCGATCGGCTTCCGCAGCCTTGACCATGAACCGATCAAAGGGACTTACGGCCTGCGCTTCAAGCAGACCGAAGTGTATGAACTGAGTTTGGTAAGCGTGCCGGCCAACGCCGGGGCGATCATCACGAACATCAAATCGTTCGATGTTGGGCTACCTGCCGCGTCAGGCAAAAAGGAGTTCACCGT
>Ga0247818_10000103_pt1 | contig 48552 bp, 36 predicted proteins | sample 13C_Glucose_Day1_FD_192424 | JGI IMG/M metagenome (GOLD analysis project Ga0247818, IMG submission 192424) | Soil microbial communities from agricultural site in Penn Yan, New York, United States - 13C_Glucose_Day1 | ecosystem: Environmental > Terrestrial > Soil > Agricultural land | place...
GATCCGAAAGATGTATTGCCTGAGCTGGCCTCTTCGCGAGCAAGCCCGCTCCCACATTTCAACCGTATTCCGTCTGGAGGAACTCGGTCGAATGTGGGAGCGGGCTTGCTAGCGAAGGACGTACCAAAGATTTCGGATCAGCCCATCGAACCGTAACGCTTCGCCGCTTCAATCGCCAACCCGCTGCCGATGCTGCCAAAGATATTCCCTTCCACATGCCGCGCATTCGGCAACATCGCCGAAACGCTGTTGCGCAGAGCCGGAATGCCACTCGAGCCACCGGTGAAAAACACCGTGTCCACCTGATCGACCCGCACATCGGCCTGGGTCAGCAGTTGGGTAACGCTATTGCGTACGCGCTCGAGCAGGTTGTCGATGGCCGATTCGAACAGGGCACGGCTCAGCTCAACGCTCAAGCCGGCTTCGATGCGATCCAGCGGAACATGGCGGTGGTCGGCGTGGGTCAGCTGAATCTTGGTCTCTTCGACTTCCATGGCCAGCCAGTGCCCGGCGCGCTGTTCGATCAGCTTGAACAGGCGGTCGATGCCACCGGTGTCTTCGATGTCGTAGCGCATGCTGCCCAGGGCCAGTTGGGACTTCTGCGAATACACCGAGTTGATGGTGTGCCAGGTCGCCAGGTTCATGTGATGACTCGTCGGCATGTAGGCACCGCTCTTCATCCGGCTGCCGTAGCCGAACAGCGGCATCAGGCCCTGCAGGCTCAGTTGCTTGTCGAAATCGGTCCCGCCGATGTGCACGCCGCCGGTGGCAAGGATGTCATCCTGGCGGTTGTCGAGCCCCCGACGCTGTGGCGACAGGCGCACCAGCGAAAAGTCGGAAGTACCACCACCGATGTCGACGATCAGTACCAGCTCTTCCTTCTCGATGGTCGACTCGTAGTCGAACGCGGCGGCAATCGGTTCGTACTGGAAGGAGACTTCCTTGAAACCGATCTTGCGCGCGACGTCCACCAGGGTGTCTTCGGCCTCTTTGTCGGCCATCGGATCATCGTCGACAAAGAACACCGGGCGGCCCAGCACCACTTCTTCGAATTCCCGACCGGCGGCGGCTTCGGCACGGCTCTTGAGCTGGCCGATGAACAGGCCGAGCAGGTCCTTGAATGGCATGGCCGTGCCAAGCACGCTGGTGTCGTGCTTGATCAGCTTGGAGCCCAGCAGGCTCTTGAGCGAACGCATCAACCGGCCTTCATACCCTTCCAGGTACTCGTGCAGCGCCAGCCGGCCGTACACCGGGCGGCGTTCTTCGATGTTGAAGAAGACCACCGAAGGCAGGGTGATCTTGTCGTCCTCCAGCGCGATCAGCGTTTCCATGCCGGGGCGCAGCCAACCGACGGTGGAGTTTGACGTGCCAAAGTCGATGCCCACGGCACGGGCTGGAGATGCGTTGTTCATGTCTTGGGGGTTCCGGTTAAAAAACGGCCGCGCAGTGTATGTCAGTGCGCGACAGATTCGAAGGCCGACTATCTGCTAATTCTCGCAAACCCACGTCTTGAAAGATGGCTCAAGACCCCCAAACTACCCTGCATCAAGCTGGTAGCCGCGGAGCAACCGAAAGTCGCACCGCCCGCTGCCGATAAACTTCTTACGCGCCGCCCGGTCACAACCTTGAGATCGGTCTAACCTTGTTCTGCTGACAAGTGCATGATGAGGCAACTGGCGCGATTTCGATAACGGATGGTGATTCCCGCGATGGACTTCAAAGACTATTACAAGATTCTCGGTGTGGAGCCGACCGCAGACGACAAGGCGATCAAGGCTGCCTATCGCAAGCTGGCGCGCAAATACCACCCCGATGTCAGCAAGGAAAAGGACGCCGAAGCCAAGTTCAAGGACGCCTCTGAAGCCTATGAGGCGCTGAAAAGCGCTGACAAACGCGCCGAGTACGACGAATTGCGCCGCTATGGCCAGCATGGCCAACCCTTCCAGGGACCACCGGGCTGGCAGAGCCGCGGCGGTTTTGGCGGCGGTGGCCAGGACACCGGTGACTTTTCCGATTTCTTCAGCTCGATCTTTGGTAATCGTGGCCCTGGCTTCGGCGGGGCAGAATCACGTCGCAGCACCGGACGTCGAGGGCAGGACGTGGAAATGGAACTGGGTGTATTCCTCGAAGAAACCCTGTCGACCGAGTCGAAGAAGGTCACCTTCCAGGTGCCGCAGTACAACGCTGCCGGCCAGCATGTGAGCAACACCAGCAAAAGCCTGAACGTGAAGATCCCGGCGGGGGTGACCGATGGTGAGCGCATTCGCCTCAAGGGCCAGGGCGCTCCGGGTGTCGGTGGCGGTGCCAATGGCGACCTGTACCTGACCATTCGCTTTGCGCCACACCCGAAATTCGACGTCGAAGGCGAGAACCTGATCATCACCTTGCCCTTGGCACCGTGGGAGCTGGCGCTGGGCACCGAAGTCGCGGTGCCGACCCTGACCGGCAAGATCAACCTCAAGGTCCCGGCGGGCAGCCAGAACGGCCAACGCATGCGCGCCAAGGGCCATGGCCTGATGAACAAGGCCGGCGAACGCGGTTACCTGTTCATCCAGTTCAAGGCCGTAATGCCCAAGGCCGCGGACGATGACGTCAAGGCACTGTGGCAGGAACTGGCAAAGAAAGCCGCTTTCAACCCGCGAGAAAACTTCTGAACCCAGCGACGGAGTAGCCCATCATGAGCAGCCCCCTGATCGTTCAACTGGACATGGCAGAATTCTGTGAGGCGACCGACCTGTCGGACGTCTACGTGATCGAAATCGTCGAGCACGGCATCCTCGAACCTCAGGGCGGACAGCCCAAGGATTGGCGCTTCACCGATTACGAACTGACCCTGGCCAAACGCGCCGCCAAGTTGCGGCGCGACCTGGAGCTGGAATGGGAAGGGGTGGCGCTGGCGCTGGACCTGCTTGAAGAGGTCCAGCAGCTAAGGGCGGAGAATCGGATGTTGAGGCAGCGGTTGGGGCGGTTGGTGGTGGAATGACAAGATTTGAAGTGCGAGCAACCCAAGGGATTCCGATAGCTGCCCCACGCGCTGTTATTGTTTGTTGCCTTAATTTTTTCTTCTTCGAGCTTGGGTGAACACTTGCAAGTTCACCCGTACCTCACCCATTGAATCTATACTCAAGCCTTGGTGAATGTCATCGGGGGTAAGGGGTAAAGGGCGTGTGGCTGGATTCAAATTGGCATTCCGACCTTGAACATGACTGGGAATATTCCGCCTAGCCGGGTTGGTCGGCTTGTTGGATCTATTTACAGGTGGGCCAGGAGGTGATGCGCTTGCCGAGGCTAGCGTCGAGCTTCTTCCAGCTGAGCTCTGTTGTTGAGACAATTCCCTGAAAGTCTTCATCTCCGCAGGCGCGGCGGTGGCAGACGGTGGAGTCCAGTTTCGTCGCCCAACAGGCAAATGTCCGTTGATGTGTTCACCAGTAATTGGGTCCAGTGGAGCTCCAGCGTTGGGTAGAACCATCTGTTTGGGTATCGAAGGGAGGGGCTCCGTGCGCCTTGTTGCTGCAGGTGAGGTGGAAGGGATGAGCGGATCTAGGCTCGAGGTACTGGATGTTCTAGTTACGGTGTTGCGCGAGAAAAAATTTCTAATCCATTGTTTAAAACCTATATGCCCCGTCGGATCAGAAGCATTCACCGGATCCCCCACGCAATACATATACGCATTCAAGCCGCCTCCGCCAAACGGACTCCAACTGTCCGGGCTATGAAAGCGCATCAACACCGGGTTGTAAGCGCGATAGCCGTTGCCCAGCAAATACCAGCCAATCTGTGCCTCGCGCATTTGGCCGTTGAACCCCAAGCCCGTCGCAACCTCCTGCCGTGCTGATTGCTGACCGTAGGCGCTATAAGCGATGGAGTTCGCCTTGCCCACCGCGCTTTCGACAAGGACTGAATTTTTATTGTCGGTCGCCAGCAACACGGTGCGTGCCTGAGTGACATGTATGTTGGCAGGTGAGCGCATGACAGGGGGCTTCCTTGTTGAGAGGATCAACTGTGATCGACCTCCCGAGTCTGACGTAGGGGCCCAGCGTTGTGAACTATCAGATCTGATAGTCAACAGGCTCGCTCCCACAAGGGATTGTGCTGGATCGTAATAGTACGAACGCCACCAGACCAATGTGGGAGCGAGCCTGCTCGCGAAGAACGATAACGCGATCTTTCGACGTCAGACGGTCCTGGGCAACACCACCGTAAACAAAGTGCCATCGACCTCGTTGGAACTGACCTCAATCGTTCCGTGGTGCGCTTCCACCACTTCCTTGACGATGAACAATCCCAGGCCAAGACTGGTGGAGGGCTGGCCAAGCTCTTCGTCGGCGCTGCGCACCAATGGATCGAAGATGGTGCCGATCGCGTTCGCGGGAATCGGCGTTCCGTAGTTATGGACCGTTATGCGAACCGTGTCGGGCTCGCCGTTGAGCGTGACCCTCACATCGCGTTTGTTCAAACCGTGCTGCAACGCATTGCCGATCAGGTTTTGCAGCAATTGACCCAACCTCCCGGCATCCCACACACCTCGAGTATCGCCCTCTACCCTGACCGTTGGATCGCATTCAGGGTTGCCGGCGCAGGCTTCGGCAATCGCTGCATGTGCGGCATCGGCAAGGTCCATGGGCTTGGGTTCGATCGGCAGGCTCTTGCCCAGGCGACTGCGCACCAGCTCCAGTAAATCGCTGACCATCACCGCCATGTGCCGGGCACTGCGCTTGATGTTGTTCGCGCAAGCCAGCGCATCGCCTTCCAGGGTTGTTTTACGCATCAGCAATTCAGTGGACATGCTCATCGCTTGCAACGGCGCGCGCAGGTCGTGGCCGAGTATCGCCAGGAAGATATCCCGCGAGTGATTCACCTGTTCGGCGTAGGCCGCGGTGGATTCTGCGAGTGCTTCATCAATGGCTTCGTTGAAGCGAATCATGTCCTGGAAATAGGTCAGGTCCGGTGATTCCAGGCTGTCGACCCACAAGCGAATCACACAGGCACGCAGGTGACGGAATTCGCTGGTCATCTGCACCAGATCGAAACCCACGGTATGCCGCAGCTCGCCATGGCTGGCGCCGGCTTCGTCCAGGCTCGGGGTTTTCTCGGGGCCTTCACCCTTGGCCTTGGCCAGCTGTTCGCTGGCGGTTTGCGCGGTGGCCATGTCGCGCGCGGCGGCCAGCAGAATCGCCTTGGCATGGTCGCGCAAGGCTGCACGGTCCATGTTTTCGGCCGCCGGCATGATCGTTCTAGCGAACTGTTCCCATTCATCAACGATACGGTCCACGTGTTGCCTGATGAAGTCGGGGAGGCGCATGACCGGTTTCCTGCTTGGAATGTAGGGGGATCTTAGCCTCTTTAGCGCCGGGCAAAAACTACCGCTGGGGGGCGGATCATGCCTGGGGTCGTCCAGGTGGTATTTATCTATATTTCCGGTTCTTAAAATCAATCTTGTCCTGTGTCTTTTCGGGGTTGTTTCAGCAGGATTTTAATCTTTTGTTTTAGTGGCTGTTGAATAAGCTGGAGTACTACTCATCGCATAGGGATTTGCGAAAATGACTGTACTGCAAGAAGACTCCACGTCGGAAAATTCGCCGGAAGTCGTGCGTTTATACGATAACGTTCATTCGGATTATTTTACCGAGAAAGTTCCAGTCCTGATAAAGACTGCCCCGGTCTCAAGGCTGGCATCCATAACGCAACTCACCACCGGTTTACCCGATTGGTACATCAAGGCGCCGGATATTGCTCGTCAATACTTGCAACAACTGATACAGGAGCGCTGTCGTTTACAGGATGCTGTCTCTGACGCGGTCGGTAATCTGCAAACCGACATCCGTGAGTTTGCCAAGCCGTTGCTGGTTGAAGCCATCAGCGACGAGTTGAACTTCGAACTGGATGTCAGCACGGCGTCATTACGCCTCTATGTCCCCGCCCCGCTTGGCTTTGGCATCGATACCCAAGCCAGCCGGCTCAGGCAATCGTCATTGCTGGACGCTGCCTTGCATAACTTCGAGTTGTCTGAAACCCTTGAAGGCGCCTTTCGCGAAGGCTCAGGTATCTTCATCAGAGACACTGAGGGGGAACTCCAGCGTCACGAATGCAGCATCGAAAAGTTCACAACCTTGTGTCGCAAACTCGATATCGGGACGCAGTATCAACGACACATCAAGTCTCTGTTGAATCCTGCTGTCAATGCTGGCCGAGAGTTACTTGAGCAGCAGTTCATGGCCCATGAGAAGGCTGCCTTCAGTGAGTCCATGGCTATTGCGATACTGAAAAACGATATAGAGCCCTATACCTTCGGAAAGCTGAAAAGCGTGCGCGATGGCCAGAAAGGCATCCACTACCGCGGCCGGCCATTGCACTGTCACCGCCTCTCGTTGTTAGGCACGAGGCTGACGGGCATCGTGCTGTTCAGTGCGGTAGCCGAGCCCTCGAAAATAAAAAAAGCCATCGACGAACTGGTGCCCGAGCATTTGCAACGCCTGCTGGAGTGGTCTCGTCGCCTGGCGGTTTTGCCAGGGCAGGAATTTGACCAGTTCAAGACTCTCCAGGCCTTTTTTGCCAATGGCCCGACCGCGGTGGCGGAGGAAATGGTTCGCCAAAACGATATCCATGAACAAAGTCGCCTGGACGGCACACTGATCGCCTACATCCCCGGCGACCCGGATCATCCGCTCAAGCAATACGCCTCTTTCACCGATTTCATGAAGGAACTGACGGGCCAGCTGCGTTCTGCGCATTACCAGGAATTCTTCAGCCGGTTCGTGCCTCACAAGGAGAAGGGGCGCTTCTTCGCACGGGTCAATGAGCGCTTTACGACCTTCACCTGGATTCAGCGCGAACCTCTGGACATGGGCCCGTGGTGGCGCGAGACCGCGGTCGAGAATCCTGATGCGCAACCCATCACCAACTTGATCGAGGGTGATTTCTGGGCGCAATTCTGTCTCTGGCGCAGAGACAAGGCGATTGCCGATGCCCGGCAGATTGCCGTGCCGACTGGCGATGAAGACGCCACCGCTCGCTGGAAGCGCCTGACCAGCTACCTGGACATCGGCTGGAACGTGTTCAACTTCGGCGCCATGCTGGTTCCGGGATTAGGGGAGGCCGTGCTGGCGGTGATGGTGGGCCAAATGATGCTTGAGACCCTGGAGGGCATCGAAGACTGGAACAAGGGCGATAAGGAAGAGGCCTCATCTCATCTCACCGGGGTACTGATCAATTTCGCCCAGTTGGCACTCATGAGCGCCGGGCATGTATTACCAGGCGGCAAGCTTGTGGCAGTCAAGGCGTCACCTTTTATCGACCAACTGAAAAAGGTCGAGCTGCCCGATGGCAAGACGCGCCTGTGGAATCCAGACCTGAGTCCCTACGATCACAAAGTGTCTTTGCCCAAAGACTCGGAACCCAACGAACGGGGACTGCATCGACATAACGACCGGGACATCCTGGCGCTGGACGGCAAGCATCTGGAGGTAAAGGAAGATCCACAGACAGGTCAACCGCGACTCAGGCATCCGAACCGGCCGACGGCCTATCAGCCAAGGGTGGAGCATAACGGCGCCGGTGCCTGGCACACCGAGCTCGACCGCCCGATCGAGTGGAACAAGACCGAACTGATGCGGCGCCTCGGCCCTTCTGTCGATGCATTTTCCGATGAGACGCTGGAACAGATCCGTATCGCCAGCGGTGTCCAGGAAGATGTACTGCGCAAGCTGCAGGTGAAAACAGAGCCGCCACCGGCATTGTTGGCCGACACCCTCAAGCGCTTCAAGGCTGTTGCCGATGTGAACACATTGGTGGATCAGATACGGCTCAATCAGGTTGCGCCACAATGGGCGGAGCACCTGCCACCCTTGTTGACAGAGTTGCCGCAATGGCCCGAGGACAAAGCGATCGAGCTTTTCCGCGGGCCGGAGTTGTGGGGTGATTCCATTGTGCACGGCAACCGGGGCGCTGAGCCTGCACACCGGGTGAAGGTGACCCTTGCTGAACTGACGGCCGGCAAGTTATCTGATCGCGTGCTGGACGCGTTCAGCGAGGAGGAGATCAAGCAGATACTCGGTCGCAACATCGGCGAAGACAGGCAAGTAAGAATCGACGCCTTGCAGGAACGCCTGGCCATTTATGCAGAGGCGCAGAAGAAGCGCCTCTTCGAGTCGTTCTACAAGCACGCACAGGTCGACACCGAGCCTAACGCGGTCTGGCTTCAGGACGCGTTCCCGGAGCTGCCGAGCAGTGTCGCCAGGGAACTGCTGGCGGGCGCCTCGCCAGAGGAGCTGTCGGTGATGGCCGAGCGCAAGCGCGTTCCATTGCGTCTCAAGCAGCAGGCCCGGGCGGCGTTGCTGGAGGTACGGCTGAACCGTGCCTATGAGGGCATTTTTCTCGATGAGCTGCACACCCCGGACACTGAACGACTGCTCCTGCGAACGCTGGAGTCGCTGCCGGGCTGGTCTGAAGATGTGCGTATCGAAGTGCGCAACGGAACAATGACAGGCACGCTTGAGGGCAGTATCGGCTCGGCTGACGCGTCCATCCGCAAGGTGTTGATCAAGAACGAAGATGGCTTGTATGAAGCGCGCGACGAACACGACCATGAGCTTCATGTCCCCGATAATCTTTTCGCCGCTGTCCTGCATGCCTTGCCCGATGCAGAGCGCGACGCGCTGGGTTACCAGATCAATCAATGGGAAACCCTCGGGCAATCCGTTCATCGTTCGCCACTGAGTCACGACAGGTTCAGGACGACCCTGGCGGACAATCCTTTGCGCAAACCGAAGTACGATCCCGAAACCATGAAGCTGCGGGGGGGCATGCAAGGGTTCACCCAGCGCCTTCGTCGAGTCGACGAGCCACTGGCCACGCAAGAGCGGGTCCGCTCGCTTCGCCCCGGCTGGAGCGAGACCGACATTCAAACCTTTCTCGAGCATAGCGACAGCGGGAGCACGCCCCAGGAGCGGGTGAGGGCCCTCGAAGCCGAGTTCAACCAACTCAACAGCAGCTTTCGACGCTGGCTGGATTCGCCGCTCGACTCGTTCAGCCTGAGCGCGGATGGCATTTCACAATGGCAGTCGCGCAACAATGTCTACCGGGCTATCAGAAGCTGCTGGCAACGCAGCGGCCCCCGCGATCTCGATGCCCAGGGCAACCCGAGTGGATGGAGCCTTGATCTGAGCAACATGCCTATGGGGCGGCATCTGGAAACCATGCCCAGGCTGGAGGCAAATTTCGAGCATGTCACCCGGCTGAAGTTGCCCGATACCGGATTGACCGATGCCAACGCCGGGTTTCTCGATCATTTTCCAAGACTGCGCTCCTTGAACATGAACAACAATGGGCTGACCCGACTGCCCACCGCTGTAGGCCGCATGCAATCGCTGACCGAGCTGTACCTGGCCAACAACCGGGTTGTGTTGACTGCAGAGGCCGTGGACAAGCTGCGCGATCTCATCCGTCTCGAATCCATTGACCTGCGCGGCAATCCTCTGGGCCAGGTTCCAGACATCGGTCGCATGCCTGTGCTGCACACGTTGATCCTGGGAGACACCGGCATCAACACCTGGCCCAGGGGCTTGTTTTCCTTGCCCCGGTTTAGGCACTTCTATCTGAGTCTGCAGCGCAATGTCATTGATTTTGTGCCTCAGGTGGTGCCCGGTTCCGTGGAAGCCGAGTTGCTGGCCAGAACGATCCTGAGCCGCGAGCCGCAGTGGATATCGGAAGAAAACCTGAATCAGCTCAGAGACTACATCCACTCCGTGGGCCTGGACCCTGATCGACCTTATCCATCCCGTGGCGTGCGCGACAGTCTCGACTGGGAGGAAGGCATGACGCGAGCGCAGTGGGTTGACCGACAGCCAATATGGAATCAGGTGGAGGATGAGATCGGTTCAGTGCCGTTTTTCGATCACATCAGATTGCTCACCAGATCCAGTCACTTCAAAAATGATCGGGCCTTCCGGGTGGATCTGACGGCCAAACTCTGGCGAATGCTGGAGGCCATGGAAAAGAACAGCGCACTGCGCAAGCAGATTTTCAGTATGGCGCGGGAACCGGTCAACTGCGTCGATGCCGGGGCGGCGCTGTTCAATGCCATGGGCCTTGAAGTACTGATTCACGAAGCCTACGAGTTGGCCAACCCGAGCCTGGTCGAAGCCGAACTGGTGTTGCTGGCCAGGGGAAAATCCCGTCTGGATGAGTTGAGCCGGATCGCCCATAGGGAAATTGCCCGGCGACTGGAGAACGGCGAGAGTTTCATGCGGATCGATGGGCAGGGTGAGGCCACTGGCAGCATCGACGAAGTCGAGACTCATCTGGCGTATATGACGGATCTCGCCAGCCGGCTGGATTTGCCGTGGCAGTCGCGGGACTTGCAATTCAGAGCGCTGTCGGGGGTCACCCAGGCGATGATCGATGACGCCTGCACCCGTGTGCTCGCGCTGGAGGAGGGCGATCTGCTGCGCGATTCGATCGTCGAACAGCCCTTCTGGGAGTCCTACATCCAGGGCTCCAATCGCACTGCGTTCAAGGCCATCAGGCGTCGGCTCGATGCGACGACAGAGTTTTACATGGCGCTGGAGAGACGGGCGACCGAGTCCCTTTCCGTGCAGGAAAAAGCGCAGTTGAAAGAAGAACTCAGGGTGCTCGCCGCGGAACTTGGCAAGCCGGAAAGCGAGATCGCCCCCGGACGCGTCATGACGACCGATGCGTATGAAATCGAGATGAATCTGCTCAATGCCCAAAAACTGACGTTGCTCAAGACGCTGACCCAACAGGCGATGGATCGGGCAAAACTGCAACGGGTCGAAATCCCCTTTACCCTGAAACCTTGACCGTTATCCCGGCATGAAGACTGACGATCTTCGTGTCGGCCCAATAACTCGTACATAAGGATATGTACCTTGCGAAATCAAAACGAAAGCCCTGAAAAAACGGCAGCGCCGTCACCGACTGCCGAACAACCAAGTGTTCACGCCGAGTTCATTGCCAAGGCCATCCCGGCCTGGCTTGTGAATGCCTCGCCCGCACGACGAGAAGCCGTGAAAAAGGCCCCGGTCGTTCTTCCCGATTGGTACCTGGCAGCCTCCCAGGCGCAGCGTCTGGTCTTGAACGCGCGGTTCGAGGCCAGTATCAAGTCCCAGAGCCTGCTTGATAAAACCATGTTGAATATGCAAGACATCAACGCCTTTGCCGAACCCTTGCTGGTCAGCGCGCTAAAGGACCGGTTCGCGGTGGAACTGGATGTCAACAAGACGTTTGTGCAACTGAAAAAGCCCCTGGAGCTGGGCGTTTTCAAATACGAGGCCGGTACGTTCGAGGTGTTGACACTGCCGCTGCTGCAAGCGGCGATGCACAACTTCGAAGAGGATGAGTGTGGGGCCGGGCACTTTCACTCCTCTTCTGGTTTTGTTTCTGAATTGACGCCGGGCGTACTCGGCAAAGTGACCACCTCCCTGACGGTGGCGCAGTTTTTGACGCTGTGTCGGGAGCTGGATATCGGAGCGAAATACCAGGCTTACCTGAAGGACTTTCTGCAATCGCCAAATCCGGTGGCAGTGGCATTTCTGCGGCAACTGTTTGTGACCAGCCAAAAAGACGCGATGAGGGCTGCTGCCGAGATGGCCTTGCTGAAAAAGGACATCGAACCCAAGGATTACACAATGATCCTGTCGGTCATCGGCGGGGAGATGAACCCCCAAGTGGACGGCAAGCCGGTGTGGTTTCGTGACCTGGGACTGATGAAGAAAAAGATGACCGGCTGTGTGCTTTTTCTGATTGGTGAAAAATACAAATACTCCGATGAAATGATTCTCTACGTGCCCCACGATCCGGAGCATCCGTTGAAGCGCTACAAGGATCGTGAGATGGATGCGGAGCTCAAGCGCCAGTTCACGGCCAGGGATGCTGCACAGTCTCGGGACGACGGCTCGACCGAGTATCAACGATTTTTCAGCCAGTTCGTGGCTTATGCTGATCGCCCCTATTACTTCAGTCAGTTCACCCAGAAGGCTAAAGACGCACTGGCGGATCCGCTGGCCGCGCTGCGATCTCCCTGGCTGAAAGGGTTTGATGCGATCAATCCATTTTCTGTGCTTTACGCGCCCAGGGAACTGCCTCCGGAACAAGTGCCCAGACAGGAGCCGATTGAAGACCCCTACACACGTACCTCGAGTTTTGCCGAGCGAGGGTTGTGGGGCCCCAATGCTGATCTATGGGTGGACCTCTTTGATAAGAGCCGTGACAAGATCATGGCTGATGCCCGTCACTACGCTGTGCCTACCGCGCAAGTGGACGCCAATGTACGGGCACAGAAAATGGCGGTATTGCTGGAGGTCGGCATGCTGCTGTTGAACGGTGTATCCATGTTCGTCCCGGTGCTGGGTGAAGTCATGATGGGTGTCATGGCTGCTCAGCTCATGAGCGAGACGTTTGAAGGGGTGATCGAGTGGAGCGAGGGTGATCATCGCGCCGCCCTGGCGCACCTGGCGGACGTCGCAGAGAACCTTGCACTGATTGCCGCGATGCATGGCGCGAGCAAGGGCGTTGGCAAGCTCACAGCCGTCAAGCCCGAGCCTTTTGTCGAGGGTTTGCAGCCGGTGACATCGGCAACTGGCAAGCCACGTCTGTGGAAGCCTGACCTCGGGCCATACAGAGCCCCCCTCAAGCTGCCGGCGGGTTCAACGCCAAACGAGCTGGGCCTGCATCGTTACAAGGGGCAGGACATCCTGCCGCTGGGCGATGATCATTTTGTCGTCAGGCGGGATCAGGGCGTCGGGCAATTTCGTATCCAGCATCCGAGCCGTACGGATGCCTATGCACCACGACTGGAACATAACGGTGCTGGTGCCTGGACCCACGAAGCCGAAGAACCCTTGAGCTGGGACGGGCCGATCCTGATGCGGCGCCTGGGCTATCGCGCGCAAGCGTTCACCGATGCGCAGCTGGAACAGATACGGGTCACCAGTGGTGTGGAGCCCGATCAACTGCGCCAGCTGCATGTCGAGCAAGGGCGGCCAGCGGCACAGCTGTCCGACACCCTCACACGTTTTCGAATCGACCGGGACATCGAAGTATTCAGGGAGCAGATCGCCAGCGAAAACCCCCAGGTATACGCCAAGGCCGATTTGGCCATGCAGTTCAGGGTCATGCGCAGTCAGGAACTATTGCCCGCTTCACCTGCGATCAAAGTCCTGGACAGTCAGTCACAGCTCATCTGGGAGGACCCGATAGCGCAGCGCGAAGGGGCGCGCAGGTTAACGTTCGTCGTGGGGGACCAGGAGGCAGCGAACGGCACCGTACTGACCTCGCTGCTGGACATGTTGAAGGCGCAGAGGGTCGACATCAAAAACGTTCCAGGGACATCGGATCTGACGCTGGATCAACGGGCCGTTGAGCTGCGCAAGGAAATCGCTCGCGCGGTACAGAATAAAAAACGCTCATTGTTCGAGTCTTTGTACCGCGCGCAGCAGGCGAGCGCGAGCAGCTCCGTGGCGCGGATCAAGGTCTTTTTCCCGCAGTTGCCCACTGTCGTCGTGGAACAGATTGTGGAGGAGGCGACTGAGGAAGATCTGCTGGCCTTGGGCAATTCAGGTCCCCTGCCTCGGCGTATTTATGAACAAGCCGAATGGGCCCGCCAGGATCTGCGTCTGGCCCATGCGTATGAGGGCCTCTACCTCGAGACTTCATCCGGTGTCGACAGCGAGCGCCTGGCGCTGCGCAGTCTTGAAGCGCTGCCGGGCTGGCCGAAGGGCGTGCGCTTCGAACTGCGCGAGTATGGTCCGCAAGGGACGTTACTGGACGTGATCGGTGCACCGCAAATACCGACACGCGCGGTACTGGTGGTTGATGAAAACACCCGGTTCGCCCAATCATCCTCTGCCAACCTTTATTCGTCTGTTTTGCAGGCCCTGACGGCAGAGGAGCGGCAGGCATTGGGCTACACGCTGGAGGAGGCCGAGCGATTGAAGCGGGCTGTGCAGCAGGCACCGCTGCCGCGGGAACAGTTCAGGGTGGTTCTTCAGAAGCGTCCATTGTTCAAACCGAGCGTCGAACCGGGCATGAAGTTGCTCGGTGGCGTAGGTCCGTTACTGCCTTCCGGGCAACAAGTGGCCAGCTTTTTCCGAACGCCGCGCGCGCGCGCGCTGAAGCTGTATCCCGATTTCAACGAAGCCGAGGTTGAGGCCTTCCTGCGCTCACTGGGGGACGACGTGCGAGGCGGCCTGACTCGACGTGAAGCCGAATACGCGACACTCAAGCAAGAGCTGAATAGCTGGGTTCAAGCCCGTGTCACGGCACAAAGCAATCCCGCTGTCGAGGGGCGAATCCCGGGTGGGCGAGAGCGTCAGGTCGCCAGCACTATCAAGCGCTGCTGGCGGCGACAGAGCGGAGCGGCGTTGACCATCGACTCCGCTGTAGAGCTGCCGCCCTTGAATGCCCAATTCAGTCATGTCGAGACACTGGCGCTGGCGAGTACAGGTGCAGGCAACCTCAATGCCTTTCTCAAGGGGTTCACCGGGCTCAAGACGCTAAAGCTGGAGCGAATGGCCCTGCTCAAAGACCTCCCCGAGGCGATCGGTGATATGAAAGGCCTGACCCGCCTGAGCCTCAGGGGCAGCCGGGTTCGATTCAATGAACACAATGCGGCAGTGCTCGGAAAATTGAGTGCACTTGAAGAGCTCGATTTGTTGAAAAACCCGTTGGGTCTCCCGCCGGACTTGAGCACGATGCCTCGACTGAGGAAGATCAGCCTCAATGGCACGGGCATCGATCTATGGCCGGAGGGAGCGCAAAGCCTGCCCGACCTGCAGGAGCTGGACCTGCGAAATAACCAGCTCACTGAAGTACCCCGGGCGATGCTCTCCATGGTGGGGGAGCCGCTTGAGGCGAACGCGAGAGTCAATCGTGTCACGCTTCTTGAGGGTAACCCGTTTACGCGTCAAGGCTGGGAGCAGCTCAAGGATTATCGGGAGCAGCTGCAAGCGCTGAGGCCTGACCTGTTGGAGGGCAGTCTTCCCGGTGCATTCAAAGTGCTCGACTCGATGAGCGCCAGAATTCGTCAACTGTACCCTGACTTCAACGAATTCGAGATTGCCGAATTTCTGCAAACCCATGGGAGCGAGGCAAGCTCCGAGCTGGCTCGCCTTGAGAGTGAGTATGAAACCTTGAATCGGCAGTTGTCGGCCTGGTCGTTTTCGGGAGGTGGCGCCCGTCAACGTTACATTCGCGCCGGTCAGGCTCCTGCCGGGCTGTCCGAGCGGGCAGACCGATACACCGCTGCTGACCGGATTCGCCGCTGCTGGAGGCGGCAAGCCCCGCAAAAGAATGCCAACGACGGAACCCCGATCGGTTTTGAACTTGATCTGAGTCGCCAGACACTTGATAGCGTTCCAGATATCGAGGCCGATTTCAGCCATGTGGGTTCGCTCAAACTCAACAACATGGGCTTGAGTGTGTCTCCAGAGGGCTTTCTTGCGCATTTCAGAGGCGTGCGTTGGCTGGATCTGTCGAATAACCGGCTGACCGCGATACCCCCGGCGCTGGATGAAATGCATGGGCTGACGCGCTTGTTTCTCCAGGACAACCGCATTCGGTTGACCCCCGAGACCGCCCAGTTGCTGGCGAGGCGCAGCACGCTCCGGTCGTTGAACCTGTCTCGGAACCCTTTGGGCATGCTGCCGGATTTCAGCGCGATAACGGACATGCGCTCGCTGGCGTTGAACACGATCGGCGTTGATAGCTGGCCAGTCGGCTTGGGTGAGCAGCCGTTGCTGGATGTGATCGATCTGAGAAACAACCAGATCACGACGATTCCGCAATCGGTCATAGCCCCGCCGGACGCGCAACTTGAGGAGGCGGCACGAATCAACAACTTCACTTACATTGGTGGCAATCCATTGTCGGAAGTCAGCCAGCGACAGCTTCGTGACTACTGGACGCGTCTTGAGCGAGAACGACCCGATGTTTCAGCGTTACGGCGACCGGGAGTCTTTGAGTACCAGGCCCGTGTGGCACCCGTGGATCGAGGTAGCGTCGGAGGGCGAAATCCGACAGCCCTGCAGCGCTGGACCACCGGCCTGGCCGCCGAGCGGATTCCGGCCAGACAAGCGCAATGGCAGACGCTGCTCGCGCAGGAGGGTTCCAACGGCTTCTTCCAGGTACTCAACGACCTTACCCCTGCCGCTTCCGGCCTCGCAGACCTTCAGCGGCGCGTGTGGGAGGTCATCGACGCCATTACCGAAGCCAACCCTGAATCCGAAGCCCTTCGTGATCAGATGTTCGAGTGGGCCGGGCGACCAGCCTGCTGTGACCGTGCAGCGTTGTCATTCAGCAATCTGGAAATCATGGCAATGGTGTACCGGGCCCGGACACTGGCCTTGGATGGGGATCAGGCTGCGACGCTCCTGAAATTGTCCCGAGGGCTGTTCCGCCTGGACGAGGTTGAGAAAATCGCCCTGGCGGATATCCAGCAACGCACCACCGCGATCAATGACATGCCGGGTTTGACGGCTGCCGAAAAGCTACGGCGGATCAGTGCTCTGGAAGAGGTCGAGATAAAACTGGCCTACCGTTTCGGCCTCAAGGACCAGCTCGAATTGCCGGGCCAGCCGCAGCAAGTCAGGTTCACAGGCCTTGGCAACGTTACCCCGGTGATGCTGGACAGGGCATACAACCAGGTCGTGGCACTGGACAGTTCACCTGAAGAGTTTCAGTCGCTGGTGGCGAAAGACTTCTGGAAGGACTTTGTGACGAACAAATACCGGGCGCAATTCGAAGCGCAACGCGAGCCCTATCAGGATCGCCTGGCCAATTTGCGAGAAAACCTGCAGGCAGGGGAATTATCAGAAGCGCAGTACAAGACGCAATCCGACGAACTGGACGCTCAACTCCAGATCGAAGAGGCGTCGCTGATCGAGAAATGCACTCGCGAGGAGTTGGCCAAGCACCCGCTCTGATGCCGTCATTAAACGAAGAACAAAGGCCTGGGTCTGCGCAAGCATCCAGGCCTTTTCCTTGCGTTGCTCAGTCGATCAGAACAGGAAGTAACGCTGGGCCATCGGCAACACATCCGCCGGCTCGCACCACAGCAAAATGCCGTCAGCCTTGACCTGATAAGTCTGCGGATCGACCTCGATGTCTGGCAGGTAATCGTTGTGGATCAAATCGGTTTTCTGCACCTTGCGACAACCTTTGACCACGGCGATTTTCTTCTTCAAGCCCAGCGCTTCAGCAAGCCCGGCCTCCTGCGCCGCCTGGCTGATAAAGGTCAGGCTGGTGGCGTGCAGGGATCCGCCATAACTGGCGAACATCGGCCGGTAGTGCACCGGTTGCGGCGTTGGAATCGAGGCGTTGGCATCACCCATCAGGCTGGCCGCGATAGCACCGCCCTTGAGGATCAGCGTGGGTTTGACCCCGAAGAACGCTGGACGCCAGAGCACCAGGTCGGCCCATTTGCCCACTTCGATCGAGCCCACTTCATGGCTGATGCCATGGGTGATCGCCGGGTTGATGGTGTACTTGGCGATGTAGCGTTTGGCGCGGAAGTTGTCGTTGCCTTCGCCGTCCAGGGGCAGCGGGCCGCGCTGCTTTTTCATCTTGTCGGCGGTTTGCCAGGTGCGGGTGATCACCTCACCGACACGGCCCATGGCCTGGCTGTCGGAGCTGATCATCGAGAACGCACCGAGGTCGTGGAGGATGTCTTCGGCGGCGATGGTTTCGCGGCGAATGCGGCTTTCGGCGAAGGCCACGTCTTCGGCAATGCTCGGGTCCAGGTGGTGACAGACCATCAGCATGTCGAGGTGTTCGTCGATAGTGTTGCGGGTGAACGGCCGGGTCGGGTTGGTAGAGCTCGGCAGCACGTTCGCGAAGCCGCAGGCCTTGATAATGTCCGGGGCATGGCCTCCGCCCGCTCCTTCGGTGTGATAGGTGTGGATGGTTCGACCCTTGAAAGCGGCGAGGGTGGTTTCGACGAAGCCCGATTCGTTGAGGGTGTCGGTGTGGATCGCCACCTGCACGTCGTACTGGTCGGCGACACTCAGGCAGTTGTCGATGCTTGCCGGGGTGGTGCCCCAGTCTTCGTGGAGCTTGAGGCCGATGGCGCCGGCCTTGACCTGTTCTATCAGCGGCTCGGGCAGGCTGGCGTTGCCCTTGCCGGTCAGGCCGATGTTCATCGGGAAGGCGTCGGCGGCCTGGAGCATGCGCGCCAGATGCCATGGCCCGGAGGTGCAGGTGGTGGCGTTGGTGCCGGTGGCAGGCCCGGTGCCGCCGCCGATCATGGTGGTGACACCGCTCATCAGCGCTTCTTCGATCTGCTGCGGGCAGATGAAGTGGATGTGCGTGTCGATGCCGCCGGCGGTGAGGATCATGCCTTCGCCGGCGATCACTTCGGTGCTGGCGCCGATGGCGATGTTGACGTCGGGCTGGATGTCCGGGTTGCCGGCTTTGCCGATGGCGGCGATGCGACCGTCCTTGAGGCCGACGTCCGCCTTGACGATGCCCCAGTGGTCGATGATCAGCGCGTTGGTGATCAGGGTATCGACGACTTCAGCGGCCAGTAACTGGCTTTGGCCCTGGCCGTCACGGATAACCTTGCCACCGCCGAACTTCACTTCTTCGCCGTAGGTGGTGAAGTCTTTTTCCACTTCGACCCATAGCTCGGTGTCGGCCAGGCGGACCTTGTCACCGACGGTGGGGCCGAACATGTCGGCGTAGGCTTGTTTTGAAATTTTCATGCGCTTGCCTTGGGATTCAATGGTTTTCGAGACCGCTCGCGTAGCTCGCTATCGCTGGCAAGCCAGCTCCTACAATTTCCGTTGAAATACGATCCCCTGTAGGAGCTGGCTTGCCAGCGAAGGGGCCGGTACAGGCTGCACATCACTTAAAGGTCGCCCATGATCCGTCCGGCAAAGCCGAACACCCGGCGATGCCCGGCCAGATCGACAAGCTCGACCTCGCGGCTCTGGCCCGGTTCAAAACGCACGGCGGTGCCGGCGGGGATGTTCAGGCGCATGCCGCGACTGCTGGCGCGGTCGAAGGTCAGGGCGTCGTTTGTTTCGAAAAAGTGGTAGTGCGAGCCAACCTGGATCGGCCGGTCGCCGCTGTTGGCCACTTTCAAGCTGACAGTACGGCGGCCGACGTTGAGTTCGATGTCGCCGGGCTGGATCTGGTATTCACCGGGAATCATCAATGGGCTCCCTGGAGAATCTTGTAATAGAGGGCGGTGGGCTTGTAGAGGCCGCTCGGATCGCAGGCGTAGTCGGGGATTTCGCCGGCGCGGGTGTAACCCAGGGCCTTGTAGAAATCCTCGGCAGGTGAGCCGGCCTCGGTATCAAGGTAGAGCATGCCGCGCTTGTGCTGCAGGGCCGCCTGTTCCAGTGCGCTCATCAATTGTTGGCCCAGGCCGCGGCGCCTGGCGTCCTCGCGCACCAGCAGTTTCTGCACCTCAGCGCGGTTCAGGCCATTGGCTTTCTGGCACAGGGTCAGCTGTACACTGGCCTGGACCTGCTCGTCCTTGACCACCACCCACAGCAGTACATTGCCCTTGTTCAGGTTCTCCTGGACTTCATCGAAATAGGCGCGGGCCTGCGTCGCGTCCAGATTCGCCATGAACCCGACACTGGCGCCATAGCCGACGGCGTCGAGGAGCAAATCGATCAAACCCTGACGATAGTGCGCAAAGCTTTCAATGTTGACGCGTCGCAGTTGGGCGGCGTTCATCAGGTGTTACTCCTTGTTGGCGGGCGGCGGTTCGGCGCCAGGATTGAGTGTCAGTTGCATGAAGGTCAGGTCCAGCCAGCGACCGAACTTGGTGCCGACTTGCGGCATCTGGCCGGTGGTCACGAAACCGACGCGTTCATGCAGACGAATGGAAGCGGCATTGCCGCTTTCGATGGCGGCGACCATCACATGTTTGTTGCAGTCTTTGGCGCGCTCGATCAGCACGTCCATCAATCGTGGGCCCAGGCCATTGCCGCGCTGGTCGCTGCGCACGTAGACCGAATGCTCGACGGTGTGGCGGAAACCATCGAACGGTCGCCAGTCACCAAACGAAGCGTAGCCCAGCACGCTGTTCTCGCCGTCGACGATCACCAGGATCGGATAACCCTGGGATTGCCGGGCGCTGAACCAGGCTTGGCGGTTGCCGAGGTCCACGGCCTGTTCGTTCCAGATCGCCGTGGTGTTGAGCACCGCGTCGTTGTAGATGTCACGGATCGCCGGCAGGTCGGCATGCACCGCATCGCGGATGTGATAAGTCATGGCGCGTCCTCAGGCGATGGGTTGGTGAACGGTGACCAGCTTGGTGCCGTCGGGGAAGGTGGCTTCCACCTGGATCTCCGGGATCATTTCCGGGATGCCTTCCATCACTTGTTCGCGGCTGAGCAGGGTCGTGCCGAAGTGCATCAGCTCGGCCACGGTCTGGCCGTCACGGGCACCTTCGAGCAGCGCCGCGGAAATGTAGGCCATGGCCTCCGGATAATTGAGCTTCACGCCGCGGGCCAAACGCCGTTCGGCGACGAGGCCGGCGGTGAAGATCAGCAGCTTGTCTTTTTCGCGTGGGGTCAGGTCCATCGTTGGAGTCCATCTGGGCAGATAAAAATTCGGATCTGTAAATACATCACCTGTAGGAGCTGGCTTGCCAGCGAAGCTTTTGGCGACATTGAGTACGCCTTCGCTGGCAAGCCAGCTCCTGCAGGGGGAGCGGTGTTCAGGTGCTCCATATTCTGGGGGGGAGGGCTTCTCGGCCGAGCAGTGCAGGGCGCAATAACCGCCACAAATCAATCAGCCAGCCTCGCGCCAGCAGCGCTTCGCTGGCCAGGCAACGAGCAACCAGAAGCCCCGGCAACTGGGTCAAATCCCCGCGCACATCGTTGGGCAATGAACGGCATTGCTCCAGCAGATCGCTGTCAATTTCCCCGGTCACCAGCAGGGTGGCAAACACCGGTTGCCCATCCAGCCCGATCGGCGAGTCGAGCAAGCCATCACCACCGACAATGCGCTGGCGTTCGTGCCAGAGCAACTGGCCGTCGCGGCGGATATCCAGTTGCGCCTGGAAATGGCCGAGATCGAAACGCTCGCCACTGGCCGGGCGACCCAGCGCCACCACATCCCAATAAAACAGCCGCGCATCACCTTGCAGATCAATGGTCGTGCTGAGTTCGGCCCGGGCATCGCTGAAGATGATCGTCTCTTGTGGCAGCCATTCCAGTGTCGCGCCCTGGGCCACTTTCAGGTCAAGTTTCTGATAAGCCGGGCCTGCCGCGCGATACCACTTGGCCGCGCCGGGGCTGGTGATTTGCGCCCACGCCTCACGGCCGACACTGGCGCTGATGTCCAACCGGTCGCCGCCGGCGATCCCGCCCGGCGGATGCACGATGATGTGCTGGCACACTTCGGGCCCTTCGGCATACAGGTGCTTCTGCACCCGCAGCGGGCCTTTGTGCCGTCGCTGGACCGGGCGCGTGCTGTCGCCGAAGCGGGCGTAGCCCAGCTCCAGCTCGGCATGCCAGCTCGGGGTAAACAGGGCAGTAGGTAGTGGTAGATTCATAGTTTCTGATTATCGTCAGGACGCCACAGATTAGATCGTAACCAGGCCGCGGACACCTTCGGCTTCCATGTTTTCGCCGCGGCCCTGCTGCACGATCTCGCCGCGGGACATCACCAGGTACTGATCGGCCAGTTCGGCGGCAAAGTCGTAGAACTGCTCCACCAGCAAAATCGCCATGTCACCGCGCGCCGCAAGTTTCTTGATCACTGCGCCGATTTCCTTGATCACCGACGGCTGGATGCCTTCGGTGGGCTCGTCGAGAATCAACAGGCGTGGGCGGCTGGCCAACGCCCGGCCAATCGCCAATTGCTGCTGTTGGCCGCCGGACAAGTCACCGCCGCGCCGTTGCTTCATCTGCAGCAGTACCGGAAACAGTTCGTAGATGAACGCCGGGACTTCCTTGGCCTCACCGCCGGGAAAGCGCGACAACCCCATCAGCAGGTTTTCCTCCACGGTCAGGCGGCCGAAGATCTCCCGGCCCTGGGGCACGTAGGCGATGCCGGCATGCACCCGCTGGTGCGGCTTGAACGCGGTGATCGGTTTGCCCTCCCAATTCACCGCGCCTTCCTTGGCCGGCAGCAGGCCCATCAGGCACTTGAGCAGGGTGGTCTTGCCCACGCCGTTACGGCCGAGCAGGCAGGTGACTTCGCCGACCTTCACGTCAAACGTCAGGCCGCGCAGGATGTGGCTACCGCCGTAGTATTGGTGCAGCTTGTCAACTTGCAGCATTCTCAAATCCTCCTCAATCCCTTGTAGGAGCTGGCTTGCCAGCGAAGCTTTTGGCGTCATTCAGTACGCCTTCGCTGGCAAGCCAGCTCCTACAGGTTCGGTGTTCGCAAATCTCAGCGGCCGAGATACACGTCGATCACCCGTTCGTTGTCCTGCACCTGCTCCAGCGATCCCTCGGCCAGCACGCTGCCCTGGTGCAACACGGTGACGTGGTCGGCGATCGAGCCGACGAAGCCCATGTCGTGCTCCACCACCATCAGCGAGTGCTTGCCGGCCAGGGTCTTGAACAGTTCGGCGGTGAATTCGGTTTCGGCGTCGGTCATGCCGGCCACCGGTTCGTCGAGCAGCAGCAGTTGCGGGTCTTGCATCAACAGCATGCCGATTTCCAGGAACTGCTTCTGGCCGTGGGACAGCAAGCCAGCGGGACGATTGACCGAAGCGGTCAGGCGAATGGTGTCGAGCACCTCGGCGATCCGGTCTTTCTGTTCGCCACTCAAGCGCGCCCGCAGACTGGCCCACACCGACTTGTCGGTTTTCTGCGCCAGCTCCAGGTTCTCGAACACACTCAGGGCTTCGAACACGGTCGGTTTCTGGAATTTGCGGCCAATGCCGGCCTGGGCAATCTGCACTTCGCTCATCTGCGTCAGGTCCAGGGTTTCGCCGAACCAGGCCTTGCCGTGGCTGGGGCGGGTCTTGCCGGTGATCACGTCCATCAGCGTGGTCTTGCCCGCGCCGTTGGGGCCGATGATGCAGCGCAGTTCGCCGACGCCGATGTACAGGTTCAAGTCGTTCAGCGCCTTGAAACCATCGAAGCTGACGCTGATGTCTTCCAGGGTCAGGATGGTGCCATGGCGGGTGTTCAGGCCTTTGCCTGCACGCTGGCCGAGGCCGATGACATCGCGGCTGGTGCCGGCGTCCTTGTTCGGCTCCACGGGAAAAAACGCCGGTTCGAGCATGAATTCAGCGGTCGCAGTGACTCTCATTGTTCACCTCTTTTCTTCAGCAAGCCGATCACGCCCTTGGGCAGGTACAGGGTCACGACGATGAACAGCGCGCCGAGGAAGAACAGCCAGTATTCCGGGAAGGCCACGGTGAACCAGCTCTTCATGCCGTTGACCACGCCGGCACCGAGCAATGGACCAATCAAGGTGCCGCGACCGCCGAGGGCGACCCATACCGCTGCTTCAATCGAGTTGGTCGGCGACATTTCACTCGGGTTGATGATGCCCACTTGCGGCACGTACAACGCACCCGCCAGGCCGCACAACACCGCGCTCAACACCCACACGAACAGCTTGAATCCGCGCGGGTCGTAGCCGCAGAACATCAAGCGGTTTTCTGCGTCGCGCAATGCGGTCAGCACTCGGCCAAACTTGCTCTGGGCCAGGCGCCAACCGATGTACAGGCTCGCCACCAGCAATAGCACCGTGGCGAAAAACAGTACTGCACGGGTGCCAGGTTCAGTAATGCCAAAGCCGAGAATCGTGCGGAAGTTGGTGAAGCCGTTATTGCCGCCAAACCCGGTTTCGTTGCGGAAAAACAGGAGCATGCCGGCGAAGGTCAGGGCCTGGGTCATGATCGAGAAATACACGCCCTTGATCCGCGAGCGGAAGGCGAAGAAACCGAACACCAGCGCGAGCAATCCCGGCGCCAATACGACAAGACACATGGCCCAGAGAAAGCTGCTGGTGCCGGTCCAGTACCAGGGCAATTCGCTCCACGACAGGAACGTCATGAAGGCCGGCAAGCCATCGCCGGAGGCCTGGCGCATCAGGTACATGCCCATGGCATAACCGCCGAGGGCGAAAAACAGCCCGTGACCCAGGGATAGCAAGCCGGCATACCCCCAGACCAGGTCCAGCGCCAGGGCAACGATGGCGTAGCAAAGGATCTTGCCCACCAGGGTCAGGGTGTAGGCGGAGACGTGCAGCGCACTGTCGGCGGGCAACAATGAGAGCAGCGGCAACGCCAGGAGCAAAACGAGGATCACCACGCCAACGGCAATCGTGACTTTCGGGCCGGCTTTTTGTGTCGCGGTAACGAGCAGGGGCTGGTTCATCAGTCGATCACCCGTCCTTTGAGTGCGAAGAGGCCTTGCGGACGTTTCTGGATGAACAGAATGATCAGCGCGAGGATGAGGATCTTGCCGAGCACGGCACCGATTTGCGGTTCGAGAATCTTGTTGGCGATCCCCAGGCCGAATGCGGCAAACACGCTACCGGCCAGTTGCCCGACACCACCGAGCACCACCACCAGGAACGAGTCGATGATGTAGCTCTGGCCGAGGTCCGGGCCGACGTTGCCGATCTGGCTGAGCGCCACGCCGCCGAGGCCGGCAATGCCCGAGCCGAGGCCGAAGGCGAGCATATCCACGCGCCCGGTGGGCACGCCGCAGCAGGCCGCCATGTTGCGATTCTGAGTGACGGCGCGCACGTTCAGGCCCAGGCGCGTCTTGTTCAGCAGCAGCCAGGTCAGCACCACCACAAACAGCGCGAACGCGATGATCACGATGCGGTTGTACGGCAGCACCAGGTTGGGCAGCACTTGAATCCCGCCCGACAACCACGCCGGGTTGGCCACCTCGACGTTTTGCGCGCCGAACACCAGGCGCACCAACTGGATCAACATCAGGCTGATGCCCCAGGTGGCGAGCAGGGTTTCCAGTGGACGGCCGTAGAGGTGGCGAATCACCGTGCGTTCCAGCGCCATGCCGATCCCGGCGGTGACGAAAAACGCCACCGGCAGCGCGATCAGCGGATAGAACTCGATGGCCTGCGGGGCGAAGCGCTGGAACATCAGCTGCACCACGTAGGTCGAGTAGGCGCCGAGCATCAGCATCTCGCCATGGGCCATGTTGATCACGCCGAGGAGGCCGAAGGTGATCGCCAGTCCCAGGGCGGCGAGCAACAGGATCGAGCCCAGGGACATGCCGCTGAAGGCCTGGCCAAGGAGTTCACCCACCAGCAATTTACGTTTGACCTGGGCGAGACTGGTTTCGGCGGCGGTGCGTACATTTGCGTCGGTTTCAACGCCCGGCGCCAGCAGATTTTCGAGGCGGGTGCGGGCCAGTGGGTCGCCGGTTTCGCCGAGCAGGCGGATGGCGGCGAGTCGCACTGCCGGGTCGGCGTCGACCAATTGCAGATTGGCCAGGGCCAGGCTGAGGGCGGCGTGAACGCTCTCGTCCTGTTCTCCCGCCAGTTGTTGGTCAAGGAATTTCAGCTGCGCGGGTTTGGCGCTTTTCTGCAACTGCTGTGCGGCGTCCAGACGGATTTTGGCGTCGGCGGCAAGCAATTGGTGGCTGGCCAATGCGGTGTCGATCAGACCCCGCAGGCGGTTATTCAGGCGCAAGGTTTTCGGCTGGCCGTCGATGGTCAATTCGCCTTGTTGCAGGGCGTTGATCAGCTCGATACGGGCCGGATCGGGCTGCGCGGCCCAGGTTTCCAGCAATTTGGCTTGCTGCACGGGATTGGCGGCGACGAAGTCTTCAGCGTCACCGGCGTGGGCCAGCATGGGCAGCAGGAGTGCGACGGCGAGAAATAAACGGTAAAGGGCAATGGGCATAAAGAGTCGCCTTGCTCGGACTAATTGTGGGAGCGGGCTTGCTCGCGAAAGCGGTGGGTCAGCTTGCATCCAGGTTGAATGACATACCGCTTTCGCGAGCAAGCCCGCTCCCACAGGGGGGTTGTGTCGGGTCGGAAATGCTCATCAGCCCGACATCCAGTGGCTTAGTTGCTCTTCACCGCATACTCCGGCTTCTTGTCGTTGCCCGGGATGAACGGGCTCCACGGCTGGGCACGGATCGGTCCTTCGGTCTGCCACACCACGTTGAACTGACCGTCGGCCTGGATCTCGCCGATCATCACCGGCTTGTGCAGGTGGTGGTTGGTCTTGTCCATGGTCAGGGTGTAGCCGGACGGTGCGGCGAAGGTCTGGCCACCCAGGGCTTCGCGGACTTTGTCGACGTCGGTGGACTTGGCTTTTTCAGCCGCTTGCGCCCACATATGGATGCCGACGTAGGTCGCTTCCATCGGGTCGTTGGTCACGGCTTTGTCGGCACCCGGCAGGTTGTGTTTCTTCGCGTAGGCTTTCCAGTCGGCGACGAATTTCTTGTTCGCCGGGTTCTCCACCGACTCGAAGTAGTTCCAGGCCGCGAGGTTGCCCACCAACGGCTTGGTGTCGATGCCGCGCAGTTCTTCTTCGCCCACCGAGAACGCCACGACCGGCACGTCGGTGGCTTTCAGGCCCTGGTTGGCCAGTTCTTTGTAGAACGGCACGTTGGAATCGCCGTTGACGGTGGAGATGACCGCCGTCTTTCCGCCGGCCGAGAACTTCTTGATGTTGGCAACGATGGTCTGGTAGTCGCTGTGACCGAAGGGGGTGTAGACCTCTTCGATGTCTTTGTCGGCTACGCCTTTGGAGTGCAGGAACGAACGCAGGATCTTGTTGGTGGTTCGCGGGTAGACGTAGTCGGTGCCCAGCAGGAAATAGCGTTTGGCACCGCCCCCTTCTTCGCTCATCAGGTATTCAACGGCGGGGATCGCTTGCTGGTTCGGCGCAGCGCCGGTGTAGAACACGTTCGGCGACATCTCTTCGCCTTCGTACTGCACCGGGTAGAACAGCAGGCCATTGAGTTCTTCGAACACCGGCAGTACCGATTTGCGCGACACCGAGGTCCAGCACCCGAACACCACGGCAACCTTGTCCTGGGTCAGCAGCTGCCGGCCTTTCTCGGCGAACAGAGGCCAGTTTGACGCCGGGTCCACCACTACCGCTTCGAGCATCTTGCCGTTCACGCCGCCCTTGGCGTTGATCTCGTCAATGGTCATCAGCGCCATGTCCTTGAGCGACGTCTCGGAGATCGCCATGGTGCCGGACAACGAATGCAGGATACCGACCTTGATGGTCTCGGCGGCCTGGACAGTCCAGGTCATGCCCATCGCGGCAATGCTTGCCGTGAGTGTGAAAGCCTTGATCAAACTGCGACGCTTCATTGTGCGATCTCCATGAACATTGGATATTTTTCTTGGTTGGCAGATGCGGACTACTGAAGGGTCGTTAGCAAGGGCTGTGCCTGGTCGTAAAAAGGCAGGGGAATGTCGTGTTAGAGCGGTTGCACGGATATTTTGCGCACCATCAAGGCACGCAGTGGACGCACTGGTGCGTTGAGGTGCGCCAGATTGGGGCGTAATGAGGGATGACGGGCAAGCACGATTCGCTGCTTGCCCAGGTATCGCTCAAGCTGCCGAATCGGGCTCAGCTTGCCGGTTGAGGCGAGCCAGCAGCAGCTTGTCCAGTACCCACACCACCACCAGTGACGCACCCACCAACGGGAAGGCTACCGCCAGGGCGAACATGATCACCATCGCGGTTTTCCATCTCGGCAGGTCGTGGCGCAGCGGTGGGACACCGAACTTGCCTTGCGGACGACGTTTCCACCAGATCACCACGCCGCTGACCGCGCTGAGCAAAATCATCAGGCAGATGAGCAGGACGATGATCTGGTTGAGCGTGCCGAACATCTTGCCTTCGTGCAGCATCACGCCGATTTCCGTGGCGCGGGCGACGGCGCCGTAGTGCTCGTAACGTACGTCGGCGAGGACGTTGCCGGTGTATTGATCGACATGCAGGGTGGCGTCGTTGCGTGGGTCATCGGCGAACACGGCGATGGTGAACACACCGGTGGCCGTGCTCGGGAAGGTGATGCTGTAGCCTGGCTCGACCTTGCGTTGCACGGCGATGTCCTGCACGTCCTGCAGGCTGATGGTGGGTGCAGCCGGACCGGCTGGCGCACCACCGTGGGCCATGTGTTCGGCGTGGCCGCCGGACATCGGCATCGGCGTATTTTCCATGGCCCACGGCACGGTCTGGCGAGTCGCACTGTTGAGGCTTCGCGCTTCGACATCGGATTGGGGCACGTTGTCCCACATCGCCGCCGGAAACACGTTCCAGACGGCGGCGTACTGCTTGCCCCAGAACCCGGTCCAGGTCATGCCGCTGAGCAGCATCACCAGCAACAACGAGGCACCCCAGAAGCCGATGACGGCGTGCAGGTCGCGCCACAACACCCGGCCTCGACTGCTCAGGCGCGGCCAGAGAATGCCCGCCGCCTGACCGCGCGGCCACCACAGGAACACCCCGGATACCACCAGCACCACCCCCCAGCCAGCAGCCAGTTCCACCAGTCGGTCACCGACGGTGCCGATCATCAGCTCGCCGTGAATCGCGCGCGCGACCGCTTGCAGGTTCTTCTTGGCGTCTTGCTCGCCAAGGATGTCGCCGTGGTAAGGGTCGACGAACACATTCAGCTCGGTACCGCCGTTGAGCACGACAAACTGGGCACTGCGCTCGGCGTTGATCGGCGGCAGGTACTGTTTGATGGTTGCTTGTGGATAGGCGCTTTTCACCCGGTCGAGCAGGTCATCGGCCGGCACCGTGTGGTGACCGGCCGGGACGTTGAGCAGACTGCTGTACATCAGCGAGTCGAGTTGCGGTTTGAACAGATAAATCGTGCCGGTCAGGGCCAGCATCACCATGAATGGCGCAACGAACAGTCCGGCATAGAAATGCCAGCGCCAGGCCAGGTTGTAGAAATTCACTTTGGGCTGTTTCATCACGTGTGCTCCGCTTGGCTTGGATCTTTTGGTTGTGTGTTGGCGGTTGCTGCGCAACCGATCGCGAGCAGGCTCGCCCCTACAGTGGAGCGGGCTTGCCGCGGTGCTCTTAGAAGCTCATATCCACCTTGGTCCAGAGCGTACGCCCCGGTTCCTTGATGGCTTGCGGGTCATTGGCCGGGTAACCGAAGCCGGCGTTGCCGGCCAGGTTCAAGTGCTCGGCATAGGCTTTGCCGAACAGGTTGTCGATGCCGCTGCTGACCGTCCAGTGCGGGTTGATCCGATAGGCACCGTTGAGCGAGAACACGCCAAAACCCGGGGTCTTGTCGAAGTCCTTGCCGACCACGTTGCCTTTGTTCTGGTCGATACGGTTTTGTGCGGCAACCACTCTCCACAGTGCGCCGGCGCTCCAGTTGTCTTCGCTGTAGGTCAGGCCGAGGCGGGCATCCAGCGGCGGCATTTGCGGCAATGCGCTGCCATCACTGCTGTTCTTGCCCCAGGCGTAGGCCAGGGTGGCGTCGGCTTTCCATTGCTTGGTGAGTTTGTAAGCGGCGCCCAGTTCGCCACCCATGATTCGCGCGTCGATGTTTTCGGCTTGCGAGGTCATGCCCATCATCGCCGGCGTGTAGTTGAACAGGATGTAATCGCGCACCTGGCCGAGGTAAGCCGAGGCCCAGGCATCGAGTTCTTCGGTCTTGTATTGCAGGCCGACGTCGAGCTGGGTGGTTTTCTCCGGCTTGATCGAGTCGAAGGCATTCACTGATCCCGCGGGGCCGGAATTGGCCGAAAACAGTTCCCAGTAATCCGGGAAACGCTGGGTGTGACCGAGCCCCGCATACAGCGTGGTCGGGCTATTGGCCAGGTCGTGTTCGTAGCGGATGAAACCGCTGGGCAGCGTGTCGGCGCGGGTGTCGTCTGCGGTTGGGTTGGGTCGGGTCATCATTCCCGAACCGATGGTTTGCCGGTAATCCTTGGCCGAAGCACGGTCCAGGCGTGCGCCGCTGATAAGTCGATCGCGCTCGGCGGCGTACCAGGTCAATTCGCCGAATGCCCCGTAGTTGTGGAAGTCGGCGTCCTTGGTGTACGGCAGGTCCTTGTAGGTGTCGATGCCCATGGCGCTGCGCTGGCGGTGTTCGTTGGTCTGCGCGTCGATGCCGCCGATCAACTGCACGTCGGCCCAGCGCCAGGTGGCCTTGACCCGCGCGCCGAGTGTGCGACGGTCGACGTTGGACGCCATGGGGCCGGCCATCATCCCGGTGCCGGACGGCGTACGCAGCGTGTAGTTGTCCATGACATGGTCGGCGTAGTTGTAGTAGACCTGCGCCTCGAGCGTTTCCAGCACGTCGCTGATGTTGGACTTCTCGAAGCGCAGGCCGAGGCTCTCGCGCTTGAACTGCGAACCGTCCATGCCGCGTCCTGCGTAGCGCGCCTCACCGTCACCCTTGCCAGCGGTCAGCTCCAGCAGGGTATCTTCGTCCGGGGTCCAGCCGAGCGCGACGTCGCCGTTCCATTTGTCATAACGCGATGCCACGGTGTCGTTGTTGCCATCCTTGTAGTCATCGGCCTGGGCGGTGTTGCCGATCACTCGCACGTAGCCCAATGGGCCGCCAGCCGCCGCGTCCACCACTTTGTCGAAACGGCCGTTGGAGCCGGCCAGCACACTGGCGTTTACGCGCGTGCCGAACTCGCCGAAGCTCTGCGGTTCGCGGTCGAAGAGGATGGTGCCGGCCGAGGCCCCCGGCCCCCAGAGCACGGTCTGCGGACCCTTGATGACGGTCAGTTTGTCGTACGTCTGCGCAGAGATGTATGAAGTCGGTGCGTCCATCCGGCCAGGACAGGCACCGAGCATCATGCCGCCGTTGGTGAGGATGTTCAGGCGCGAACCGAACATGCCACGCAGCACCGGGTCGCCGTTGGTGCCGCCATTGCGCACTTGGGCGAACCCCGGAATGGTTTTCAGATAATCCGAACCGTCGCTGGCCGGCACAGGTTGGCGCGGGTCCCTGGGGTCGGTGACGATGGTCAGTGGCGAGCTCGGGGCAATGGCGGTGATCACTGTCGGGCTCAATTCTTCGTTATGGCCTGCGTGTTCATCGGCCAGCGCGGAGGGCGCCAGCAAGGCACCGCACAGGATGGCGGTGGCGTGCCTGAAACGAATGCCGGATTCGTTCAGGGCTAGGGGGGCTTGGGCAGCGCTCAAGCAGGGGGCAGCAGAAAACCTGGACATGACAATTTCCATCGAACAGTCGTAAACGACACGGCCGACAGCCTTAAGCTGCCTGCTCAACCGTGTGAAATCAGCGGTGAGTGTTTACGTGACGACGGGCGGGGCGCGGGTGCGGGCGCCGGGGAAGAAGGTTTGCCGGGCATGGCCCAAGCGAGGGGAGGGTGCGGTGAAAGTGCTGGCGGGCGGAGTGTCGAATGCTGTGAATGAACCGCCACCCGTGAGTGCCGGGCAGTTGAACAGCAGGCTGCAATAACCGCATTTTTCCCAGATTGCATGGTGCCCGGATGCTGGCGGGCAATGCTCGGCAGCCGGTTGCGCGCCGTGATCCGCGTGCTCCATCGCCGACATGTCCATGCTCATGTCCATCGACATGTTCATGGACGTTGAAGCGTGCTGATCCATCGGCATCGACTGAGAAATCAGTGGACCGATAAAGATCATCAGCATGGCGAACAGGCTGATCCAGCTGCCGCGTGTCAGGCCCAATGGCTGACGACGGGGGGTGGGTGACCTGGTGCCTGGCGGGCGCATGGGCGGCGTCGCGATAGCGGATTACTGAGCGTGCGCGTGCTTTTGCGTGGACTCGGGCGCCTGCTTCTGCACCGCCACTTCCACTGTCACGTCTCCGGACTTCTCGAAATGCAGGGTCATCGGGAAGCGCTTGCCATCGCTGAGCAGGCTGCGGTCCTTCAACCCCAGCAGCATGACGTGGTAGGCCATCGGTGCGAACGTGACATCGCCGCCGGCGGGGATTGCCACGTTGGCTACTTGCTGCATTTTCATCAAGTCGTTTTGCATCACATGCTCATGCAACTGCGCTTCAGCCGAGATCGGCGAGTCGACACTAAGCAGGCGGTCAGCTGTGTTGCCCGAGTTGTGGATCACGAAATACGCGGCGACGTTGGGTGCATTGGGCGGCAGTTCCTGCGACCACGGGTGAGCGATTTCCAGTGCGCCGATCTTGTATTCGTGGGCATTGGCAAAGCAGGCAGGCAGCAGCAACGCGGCCAGAACGATAAGTCTGTTCAACATGGCAGTTCTCCAGAGCGATTCGAAACGCAGGTCAATTGCGAGCAGGAATCACACCAGAGGGGAGGCACGGGGGTTGAGGCTTGGCCATTGCTGGCGCGGTGTCGGGGTGCTGAGAGAGGCGGGGGGCAAGGCTCGATTGGCTTCGAAGCTTGCGAAATACAGGTGCGGTTCATGCCCGGGCAAGGCCACCAGTGGCGCAGAGCCAGAGCAGCACCAGCAATGCTGCATGTTGGAGTGATCGTCGCTTTGCGTTTTTTTCTGCTCGATGTCGCCCAGGGAAATCGCCACCATCCTGGTGCCGCTGGACGAGCAAAAACTACCCCACAACAATTGTTCGGCGGGTGCCGTCTGCGCCATCGCTCCGGACATCGGCATGGCGAGCATGTTGAACAGCACTGCGAAGCAGGCTATCCAGGCAATTGCGAGCCGTTGTCGGGACATGGGACAAATCCGTTGGGTGGGCGATCAGGCGCTGGCTATTTAGCCTGATCAGGGCCGATAAGTAAAAAGACTGCGTGCGGTGTGGTGTCGCAGCGCAATCAGATAGCAATGGCATGCAAACGCAGGTCCAAGGCTTTCATAACCTTCATGATAGTCGCGAATTCCGGATTGCCACTACTGCTCAGCGCTTTGTAGAGACTCTCGCGTCCCAGGCCAGCATCGCGGGCAATTTGTGTCATACCTTTCGCACGGGCTATGTCGTTCAGCGCTGCGCGTATCAGCACATCGTCGCCAGCATCCTCTTCGAAGCAGGCGTCCAGATAAGCCGCCATTTCTTCCGGCGTTTTGAGAAACTCGGCGGCGTCAAAACGGGTGAATCGTTCGGCCATGACTTACTCCTCATTACCGATGTTTTGTGCCATTTGAACAGCACGCTTGATATCTCTTTTTTGAGTCGATTTGTCGCCACCGATCAACAGCAAGTAAATCACTTCATCTTTGCGAGTGAAGTACAGCCTGTAGCCAGGACCGTAATGAACGCGCATTTCATGAACAGCAGCGCCTACGGCTTCACAATCACCAAAATTTCCGTGCTCTCTGTAAATAGGGGGGCGCTTGATAGGATCAGAAGGAAGAGGACTATAGGATTAGAGTCCTGGTGGGGTAAGTCAGATCTGTCCGAGAGTATTGCCAGCAAAATCGCAGGGTTCAGTAGGACTCAGCAATGGCCTGACTTCGATAGGGCAGCCAATGTCTCTGCCACCGACTCAAACTCCCGCGCTACCATCGGCAACTCCGGCCGCTTCAACACCAGCACCGGCACCCCGCGCTCCCGCGCCACTTCAAGCTTCGGCTCGGTCGCCGCACTGCCACTGTTCTTGCTGATCAGCACATCGATCTGCCGACGCTCGAACAGCTCGCGCTCGTCGTCGATCATGAACGGTCCACGTGCGCCGATCACTTCGCAGCGATCATTACCGGGATAAACGTCCAGCGCACGCAAGGTCCAGAATTGCTCCGGGGGAATCTCGTCCAGATGTTGCAAAGGCTCGCGGCCCAAGGTGAACAGCGGTCGCCGAAAAAGCTTGAGGGCCTGGATCAGTTCGGCCCAATCACGGACCTCACGCCAGTCATCGCCGGCCTGTGGTTGCCACGCCGGACGGCGCAGCGCCCAGCAGGCGATGCCGTTTAACCGAGCTGCGGTCGCGGCGTTCTGACTGATTTGGGCGGCGTAGGGATGAGTCGCATCCAGCAACAGATCAATCCTTTCATCGCGGATGAATTGCGCCAGGCCTTCGGCACCGCCATAGCCACCCACACGAACCTGGCAGTTCAAATCCGTCGGCACCCGACCGATACCGGCCAGGCTATAGATGTGTTGCGGTCCCAGGGTTCGCGCAATCGCCAGGGCCTCGGTCACGCCGCCCAGCAACAGAATACGTTTCATTGAGAAGCTCCCGCATGGCCGACGATCCCGCCTTGGCGATCGATGGCGAACACTTCGACCTGGACCTGCGCCGGTACCACGCTGCGGGCAAAATCCAAAGCGTGCTGGCACACCGCATCGCCGAGGGCGACTCCCGCGGCGCTGGCCATTGCCAGCGCTTGTTGACTGGTGTTGGCTTCGCGGATGCCTTGCTGCAACGCCGTATCGGCGCCCACTGCGGCTGCCCATTCAGCCAGTTGCGGCAGATCGATGCTCGAATGCCGACTGTGCAAATCCATGTGGCCGGCTGCCAGTTTGCTGATCTTGCCGAAACCGCCGCAAATGCTCAGTTTATCCACTGGCACTTTACGCAGGTGTTTGAGCACCGCACCGACGAAGTCGCCCATTTCGATCAGGGCGATTTCCGGCAGGTTGTAGACCCTGCGCATGGTGTCCTCGCTGGCGTTGCCGGTACAGGCGGCGATGTGCAGGTATCCGTTGGTTTTGGCGACGTCGATGCCCTGGTGTATCGAAGCGATGTAGGCCGCGCAGGAGAATGGCCGGACGATGCCGCTGGTGCCCAGGATCGACAGCCCGCCGAGAATGCCCAGGCGCGGATTCATGGTTTTCAGCGCCAGGGCCTCGCCGTCCTCGACGTTCACCGTGACCTCGAAACCGCCGCTGTAGCCGAGTTCCGTGGCGAGCAGCGTCAGGTGATCACTGATCATCCGGCGCGGTACCGGATTGATCGCCGGCTCGCCAACGCCTAGCACCAGCCCTGGCCGGGTGACCGTTCCGACACCGCGTCCGGCACAAAAGCGAATACCTGGCTCGCCCAACAGACGCACCTGGCTATAGAGCAACGCACCGTGGGTCACATCGGGATCGTCCCCGGCATCCTTGATCGTCCCGGCCTCTGCACCGTCCTGGGTAAGGCGGCAGAACTCCAGGCGCATCTGTACCTGCTTGCCTTTGGGCAGGACGATTTGTACGGCATCCGAGCTCATGCCGCCGAGCAGCAGGCGGGCCGCCGCCAGGCTGGTCGCGGTGGCGCAGCTGCCCGTGGTCAGGCCGCTGCGCAGCGGGGCGGGTTGTTCGGCGGTTTCGTCACGCATCGAAAGGTTTCATCACATCCAGCAGGGTAATCGGCAGTGCCTGGCGCCAGGTGTCGAAGTCACCCAGCGGTTGCGCCTGGGCAACATGAATACGCGTCAGCTCGCCGCCGTATTGGTCGCGCCAGGCCATCAGGGTCAGTTCACTTTGCAACGTGACCGCGTTGGCAATCAGTCGGCCGCCGGGTTTGAGCGCTGCCCAGCAAGTGTCCAGCACGCCTTCGCGGGTGACCCCGCCCCCGATGAAAATCGCATCCGGACGTTCAAGCCCTGCCAATGCTTGCGGCGCACTGCCGCGGATCAGTTGCAAGCCGGGCACGCCGAGGGCGTCACGGTTGTGCTCGATCAACTGCTGGCGGCCGTCATCGGCTTCGATGGCAAGCGCCCGGCAACTGGGGTGGGCACGCATCCATTCGATACCGATCGAACCGGAGCCGGCGCCGACGTCCCACAAGAGTTCCCCCGGGGTCGGGGCGAGGCGGGCGAGGGTGATGGCGCGCACGTCGCGTTTGGTCAGCTGGCCGTCGTGCTTGAAGGCCGAGTCGGGCAAGCCGGCGAGGCGTGACAGGCGTGGCGTACCGGGTTCGGCGATGCATTCGATGGCGATCAGGTTCAAGTCGGCGATCACAGGATCGGGCCAGTCGTTGGCGATGCCGTCGATGCGGCGTTCGGCTTCGCCGCCCAGATGTTCCAGCACGCTCAGGCGGCTCGGACCGAACCCACGTTCGCGTAAAAGTGCAGCGACCGCAGCAGGGCTTTGGCCGTCGTTACTGAGTACCAGCAAACGAACGCCGCTGAATAACTGTGCGTTAAGTGTGGCGATGGGGCGGGCGACTATCGACAGGGTGATCAGGTCCTGCAGCGGCCAGCCCATTCGCGCGGCGGCGAGTGAGCATGAGGAGGGCGTCGGTAACACCAGCATCTGCTCAATGGGAAGCAGGCGAGCGAGGCTGGCGCCCACACCAAAAAACATCGGGTCGCCGCTCGCCAAGACACACATCGGCGTGCCGCGCATGGCTAGTAACGGCTCCAGGGAGAACGGGCTGGGCCAGAGAACGCGCTCACCGCCAATACACTCTGGAAGCAGATCCAATTGACGTCGGGCGCCGACGATTCGAGACGCGCCGAGCAAGGCATGTCGAGCCGTTTTTCCCAGGCCTTTGAAACCCTCTTCACCGATGCCTACTACTGTCAGCCAGGGCGTCATGCCGTTCCTCTGCTCAAAAGCGGTCTATAGGAGCGCGATGATAACTCAGCTTGGTTGTCGTGATGGCCCAGACGTTTTTGTTGTACCTCCGGTGATGCAGATGTGCACGGCAACAGATCCAATCAGGTGCCCGGAAGGGACATGGACACCTGTTGTTAATAATGCGCGGTTGTGTGGCTAAATGGAGGTGACTAGTTTTAAGCCTGGAGAAAAAAATATTATTCCTGGAAAAATAGATAGCGGTTAATAGAATCAAGGATGAAATTTAATGATAAAACCGGACGATAAAACAAGCAGCGCGACGATAATCGATAATGCACTTATTACTTTCGTAGGAGGGCTTTCCCGGGATGAACGACGCGATGCCAAATTCAGTATACGGTTGGCCCGCTGGGCGGCTGACAGCAAATATCAATTCGCTACCCACCTTGATGACTGGTTTTTGCATTTCGCTGCCACGTTGAAGTTTTTAGGATGGATTCCCTTTGGTGACGTCATTACTGAAATCCGTCACCCGATCTTCCATGGCGCTGTTGCCAACGCCTATTTAAGTCACCTTGTCTCGCATGAGAGTCCGCAACAGATAAAGATTACTCAGTCGGCTTTCAACGCCTTGCAAGCTGATGATGCCGCGCTTTCAATGTTTTCCCTGGAGGGCCAGGGGGGGAACTTTCAAATACTTCCAGTGGAGCGAAACGCTCGACAGCAGCTGAAGTTAACAGTCAATAACTTCAGGCTTTATTCGAGGTCCGCAGTGGAGGATTTTCTTTTCTTCGAGTCGGAGGAAACAGAGACAAAATTGATTCAGCATTATTGTCGATTTCTTTTGGATCGAACGGTCTTCGAGGATAAAAGGGCATTTTTGGAGAGGCGTATCAAGGAGATCAGTCTTTCCGAAATCGAGCTCAAGCTCCAGTAGAGGATTCGGCATGGCCGAGCAAGGGGGCTATTCGTCGACTCTGAGAGCAGGCATTTTCATGCCATCGAACAAAGCAGGCATAATACGGCCCCTCCGTCCGCGAAGGACTATTAACCCTTGCTGGTCACCTCTTTGAACGAAATCCCGATGTCTTGTGCCTTACGCCCCTCGGCCTGTCCGGGGTTGCTACGTATTGTGCAGGCGCTGGATGGCGGTATCTGCCGGATCAAACTGGACGGTGGCTCGATCAGTAGTTCGCAGGCAGAAGCCGTTGCGCAGGCGGCCGAATCTTTTGCCAGCGGGGCGATTGAAGCCACCAATCGGGCGAATCTGCAGGTCCGCGGGATTGCTGGTGAGCAACTCGAATTGATCGACAGTCTGATGGCCGCAGGTTTGGGGCCACGCACTGCAGGGGGCGATGATGTACGCAACGTGATGCTCAGTCCTGGCGCAGGGATTGATCGCCAGATGCTTTTCGACACGCGTTCACTGGCGCACCGGATACTCTCCACCCTGCAGAGTCACCAGCCTTTTCATGACCTCAGTGCCAAATTCGCCGTGCAACTCGATGGCGGCGAAGCCCTGGCAATGCTCGAACATCCCCATGACTTATGGCTTTCGGCATTTGAGCAGGACGGCGAACGACGGTTGGCTTTTGGTCTGGCGGGCTGCCCGCCGGACATGCCCTCCGGTTCGGTCGCCCTCGACGACGGCCACTCACTGGTGGTCGCGGTTCTTGAGTTGTTCCTGGAGCTTGCACGCCCCGAGCAAACGCGGATGCGTCATCTACTGAATGAATGTCCGGTCGAGGATTTCATGGCTCGACTGGCGGAGCGGGTGCCGATGCAGGCCGTCGTCGATTGGCAGCGAGGGGCGGGTGCAAGTGCGCTGCACATCGGCGCTCATCCCCAGATAGAAGCGGATTTCGTCTACGTCGGCGCTGTGCCGCCATTGGGTCGGCTCGATCCTGTGATGTTGCGCGGCGTAGCACAATTGGCACGTGAGTTCGGAGACGGCCATCTGCGTTTCACCCCTTGGCAAAGTCTGCTGCTACCTAATGTACGCGTTGCCGACAGCGCAGAAGTGATCCGGCAATTGCAGTGGCTTGGACTCATATGTGAGTCCGGACCGCCGTTATCCCGAATGATCGCCTGTACTGGTTCGACCGGCTGTGGGAAAGGATTGGCCGATACCAAGGGCGATGCCCTCCAACTGGCCGCGCTGCTGCAACGTCACAGGCATTCGCTCAACGTGCACTTGAGCGGGTGCTCACGTTCCTGTGCCGCCGCGCATATCGCACCGGTCACACTGCTGGCCGTTTCACCCGGTCAATACGACCTCTATTTTCGCGAAGCAGGGCAGCCGGGTTTCGGCGCGCTGCACGCACGCAACCTTACTATTGAAGCGGTTAGCGTCCTGCTTGACGCCCGCTTACGGAGCCCCCTTGATGCTTGATTACATCCGCGACGGTCAGGAGATCTATCGCAACTCTTTCGCGATCATTCGCGCCGAGGCCAATCTCGACCGAATCCCGGCGGACCTGGAAAAACTCGCGGTTCGTGTCATTCATGCCTGTGGCATGGTCGAGGCCATCGATGGTTTGCAGTTTTCCGAAGGCGCGGGCAAGGCCGGACGCGATGCCCTGGCCCGTGGTGCGCCGATTCTGTGTGATGCACGTATGGTGTCCGAGGGCGTGACCCGGGCGCGGCTGCCGGCGAACAACCCGGTCATATGCACCCTGCGTGATGAAAGCGTTCCGGACCTTGCGCGTGAACTGGGCAACACCCGATCCGCCGCCGCACTGGAGTTGTGGCGCCCGCACCTGGAGGGCAGCGTAGTGGTCATCGGTAATGCACCGACGGCGCTGTTCTATTTGCTGGAGATGCTTGACGCCGGAGCACCGAAACCGGCACTGATCCTTGGCTTTCCGGTGGGCTTCGTCGGTGCGGCCGAGTCCAAGGCAATGCTCGCAGCGGACAGTCGCGGCGTGCCCTTCGTCATCATGCAAGGCCGGTTGGGCGGTAGCGCCATGGCCGCCGCTGCCGTTAATGCCCTCGCCACGGAGATCGAATGATGCAGAAACCTGGACGTTTGATTGGCCTCGGCGTCGGCCCTGGTGATCCTGAGCTTATTACCGTCAAAGCCTTACGCCTGCTGCGCGAATCGCCGGTGGTGGCGTACTTCGTCGCCAAGGGCAAAAAGGGCAACGCTTTTGGTATCATCGAGGCCCATTTGCAGGACGCACAAACCCTGCTGCCGCTGGTTTACCCGGTGACTACCGAGGCACTGCCGGCGCCTCTGTCCTATGAGCAAGTGATCAGCGATTTCTACGATGCGGCTGGCGAACAACTGGCTGCACATCTGGACGCCGGCCGTGATGTGGCGGTGATCTGTGAAGGCGATCCGTTCTTCTACGGTTCCTACATGTACCTGCATGATCGTCTGGCCGAGCGTTATGACGCCGAAGTAGTGCCAGGTGTCTGCTCGATGCTCGGCGGTGCGTCGGTGCTGGGAGCGCCGCTGGTGTATCGCAATCAGAGTTTGTCGGTGCTGTCCGGTGTGCTGCCGCACGACGAACTCAAGCGCCGTCTGGCTGATGCCGACGCGGCGGTTATCATGAAGCTGGGCCGCAACTTCCCCAAAGTTCGCCAGGTTCTGGAAGAACTCGGTTTGGGCGAGCGCGCCCTGTACGTCGAACGCGCGACCATGGCCAATCAGAAAATCGTGCCCCTGGATGAAGTCGAACCGATGTCCTCACCGTACTTCTCGCTGATCATCGTTCCCGGCGAAAGGTGGCAAGGCTGATGCTCCGTCCAATTCCGGCAATTGTCATTCTCGGCAATGGCAGCCTCGCGACCGCGCGAAAAATTCAACAGATCTACCCGGATGCGCTGATCCATGGCTTGGCCGAGCGGGTTGAAGGCGCGGATCGCCTCTATCGCGAGTTCGGTGCAACGTTGCGCGAACTCTATCTGCAAGATACGCCGATCATTGCGCTATGCGCGGCCGGGATCGTGATCCGCACGCTTGCGCCATTGCTGCTTGAAAAGGGCGCTGAGCCGCCAGTGCTTGCTGTCGCCGAAGACGGCAGCGCTGTGGTGCCGCTGCTCGGTGGTCTGGGTGGCGTGAACGTCCTGGCACGAGAGATTGCGGCTCATCTCGACGTGGCGCCCGCCATCACCACCAGTGGTGAGCTGCGTTTCGGCACCTGCCTGCTCAATCCACCGGCTGGCTATACCTTGGGCGATCTTGAGCTGGGCAAGCGCTTCGTTTCCGATTTGCTGGCGGGAGAAACGGTACGCATCGAAGGTTCTGCGCCGTGGTTGGCGCAAGCGCAGTTGCCACAAGACAAGGAGGCGCGGCTGACCGTTCATGTAGGTCATGCCGAGCGAATGGCTTGTGCCGATGAACTGTTGATCTATCCACGCAATGTGCTGATTGCGGTGGCGGCCGGCACGGACGATTTGTCAGGAGCCATTCGCCAGGCGTTGCATCAGGCCGGAATCGCCGTGCAGTCTGTGGCGTGTCTTTTGGCCGTCGACACTGACATGGCCAACGTGACGTTGCGTGAAACATCGCTTGAGCTGGGCGTGCCATTACGCTTTGCCGATGCGGTTGCTGATGTCGGAGAGTTGGTTCGCGGCGTGATTGCTCATCCTGTCTGCCTTTTTGGTAACGACGCCATTGCGATTGCAGTCGCCGAGGAGCCTCTGGACCCGTTGCAGATTGGCCGACCTCGCGGGCGCCTGGCGGTTATTGGTCTGGGGCCGGGGGCTTGCGAGTTGATGGTGCCGGCGGTGAAGGCGGAACTGGCGCGTGCCAATGATGTGCTGGGCTATGAAACCTATGTGCGCATGGCCGGGCCATTTCGCGCGGATCAAGTCATGCATTGCACCGACAATCGCGAAGAAATGCAGCGCGCCCGTCACGCCTTCCAACTGGCTGCTCAAGGACGTTCGGTGGTCGTGGTGTCGTCTGGCGATCCGGGTGTTTTTGCCATGGCCGCAGCTGTGCTGGAAGCACTTCACGAGTCCACTGATCCCGCGTGGCACAGTGTCGATCTCGAAATATTGCCGGGTGTCTCCGCTTCTCTGGCGACTGCCGCCCAGGCCGGAGCGCCGTTGGGCCATGACTTCTGTGTGCTTTCGCTTTCCGACAACCTCAAGCCCTGGTCGATCATCGAGAAGCGCCTGGATCTGGCGGCGCAAGCTGACCTGGCGCTGGCGTTCTATAACCCGATTTCGCGTTCGCGCCCGTGGCAACTGGGACAGGCGCTGGACATTGTTGCCCGACATCGGGTGCCTGAGACACCTGTGGTACTGGGGCGGGATATCGGCCGCCCCGGGCAGACACTGCGGGTCACGACTCTGAGGCAGTTGACAGTGGATCAAGTGGATATGCGCACCATGGTATTGATCGGTTCATCCACAACCTGTGTGTTCCCGCGTTCCGATGGCGGACAATGGGTGTACACGCCTCGCTGGTACGGCAGCAAACCAGAATAGTTTTTCTGGCGGCCCTGATGGGCCGCTTTTATATGAGGTTGGTTAAACAATCCGGTTTTTCTGAAATCAATTGAATCTCTTGATACTTGATTCGCATAAGTGCAGGCGTTAGGTTCTTGTTACGCCAAGGTGGCGTTAACCCTATTGAAAGGAATCAATAAATGACTGGATTGAATGATCATAAAATATCTGCTGTCGAGCGCGTTGCTATTATTGAAGAGAGCAACAAGTTTATTACTCAGCATTTGGCATCTCGCCGGATTGCAGGATTTTCCTCTGCTCAGCTACCCGTCGATAAGGATGAGCTGAATGCAGCCATCATGGGGGCGGGCATTGCCGGGTTTCATGAAAGCATGTCCAAACGAAGCAAGCGTATTGTAAAAAATACCTATATGTATGCCGACCTTTTCGCGCTACTTAAATATCCGTCATCCAGGGATAAACAGAAGCGCTACGCCGAATTCATGAGGATCATGAAAATAGCGGGATGGTTTGCATTCAATGAGCCTTACAATCGCTACAAGGCAACCTCGCAAAAGCTGAGCATGGACAATGTTGCTCTCGGTATTATTCATACGGCGATCGGTACTGCCGTTAGTAACGGTGCGGCAGCGGCAAAAGTACTTTCCAGTGTGGCCGATGCGACGATGGAAGCGCTAAAAAATGAACCCGAAGCGTTGAAGCTGTTTGAGGATAACTCCAAAAAAGCAGATGGTGGCAACTTTTGCATGTCGAGTTCCATGCAGGGCAAGGACGATGACATCACCATGGCAATCGCAGCTGTTCAATACTTTGCCCACGCTCAACCCACCAAAGTGCTGTTTGTTGACTGGAGCACTTCTAGCATCGAGATCTATAACGGTGCTGCCACCATGCACATGGATGAAGAGGACTACTTGGCGGTTGAGCCAAAGATTGAAAAAATATTGAGCGAGCATCGTCAAAGGGCACTCACTTACGAGTTCGGCAAAGCCTGAGCACTACTGAGACGCGGAGGAGCAAGTTAAATATTGGTGCCATTACGGCACCAGATACCCCTTCACACCCGTGAAGATAATTTGCGCCGCCAACGCACACACGAACAACCCCATCAATCGGCTGACAATCTGCAAGCCTTGGTCTCCGAGAATGCGTTCGATACGGTTGGACAGGTACAGCACGACCCCCACGGTGAAGCTGGCCAGGGCAATACTGACGATGGCCGTGAGTTTGTCGTCCCAGTGTGGCTGACTCACGCCCATCACCAGCAAGGCACCAATGGTGCCCGGGCCGACGGTCAGCGGGATGGTCAGGGGGACAATGGTCACGTCCTGTTGCACGTTGTCGGTCTGCACCGCCGACTTGCCTTGGGCCATGCCCAGCGCCGAGATGAACAGCACGCTGCCGGCGCCGATGCGGAAGGCATCGACGGTGATGCCGAACACGCTGAAAATCACCCGCCCGAACAGGTACAGCAAGACGCTGGAGACCAGCGTGGCGATGGCCACTTTCCAGGCCAGTCGGCGTTGTTCCCTACGCGAATAACCGCGGGTCAGGCTGATGAAGCAGGACAACACGAAGAACGGGCTGTAGAGCACCAGCATCTTCAGGTAAACGCTGAACAACACGTGGAGCATGGGTCAAGCTCACTGGCGAGGGAAGTCGTGGGGAGTCTAACAGGCGCCGTGGAGTCTGTCGGCTCAGGACGTTGGCGTCGTCGTGCGGTTTTGATCGCGCTGGGCAACCCAGTGTTCGATCAACTCGCGCAACTGCGAGAGCTCGACCGGTTTTGCCATGTGCCCATCCATGCCGGCTTGGCGTGCACGTTCCTTATGCTCGGCGAGGATGTGCGCGGTCAACGCCACCACCGGGGTGCGGGTCCGCTGGTTGCCGACTTCCCAGGCGCGCAATTGCTGGGTCGCCGAAAAACCGTCGAGGATCGGCATTTCGCAGTCCATCAGCACCAGGTCGTAACGTTGCGCTTTCATTGCCACCAAGGCTTCTTCGCCATTGCTGGCGGTGTCCGGTTGCAGATTGAGCTTGCCCAGCATGCCGCGGATGACCTTGGTCGAAATGCTGTTGTCTTCGGCGACCAGAATGCGGAAATCGCTGGGAACCTTGATCGGCGGAGGCGGGCCTGAAGGCAGATGCTGCGGAGCCGCGAGCCCTTTGTTGCGCTGGGTCAGTTCGTCGGCCAGGGTGGTCTTGAGGGTATAGCCGGCCACCGGTTTGGCAAGGATGCGCTTGATCCCCGAGTTGCGCGCGATGATCTTGCTCGGCGCATTGCTGATGCCCGTCAGCATGATCAGCAGGATGTCGTGGTTCAGGCTCGGGTCTTCCTTGATCTTGGCCGCCAGTTGCATGCCGGTCATGCCGGGCATGTTCTGGTCCAGCAGGACCACATCGAAGTAGTCACGCAGGTGTGCCTTGGTGCGCAACAGCGCCAACGCCTCCTTGCCCGAGGGCACGGCGCTCACGTTCAGGCCCCAGGCGCTGCACTGCTGCACCAGCACCTTGCGACAGGTGTCGTTGTCATCCACCACCAGCACCCGTGCGCCCTGCAGCGGGCCATCGAGGTCCGATGTCGGGTGCTCCAGGCGGTCAGGGTCCAGCGGCAAGGTCAGCCACAAGGTACTGCCCTGGTTGTTACCACTCTTGATGCCGAATTCGCCTTGCATCAGGCGAATCAGTTGACGGGCGATCACCAGTCCCAGATTACCGCCCAAATGGTTGGTCGAGAGGAAATGCTTGCTGTGCAGCTCGGCGTGCATCAGTGCGTCGCGCTCTTCGGCGTCCATCGGTTCGCCGCTGTCTTGCACGGCGATGCGCAGGCGCGGATGGCTGCTGCGTTCGTCGAGGGCGACGACGATCAGGATCTCGCCTTCGTCGGTTTTCTTCAGGGCGTTTTCCAGTAGGCTCAGCAATGTCTGGCGCAAGCGCGTCGGGTCGCCACTGATGACGCGTGGTACTTGTGGCTGGATGAAGCTGATCAGCTCGACGTTCTGCTGCTCGGCCTTGGCGCGGAAGATGCTCAGGCAGTCGTCGATCAGAGCGTTGAGATCGAATTGCACATCGTCCAGTTCGATCTGTCCGGACTCGAGTTTGGAAATGTCGAGAATTTCGTTGATCAAGGTCAGCAGTTCGTTGCCGGCGCTGTGGATGGTCTGCACATAGTCGCGCTGCTTGACCGACAGTGGCGTGCCCAGCAGCAACTCGGTCATGCCCAGTACGCCGTTCATCGGGGTGCGGATCTCATGGCTGATCTTCGCCAGGAACTCGGCCTTGGCATTGATCTCGGCGTTGCTGGCCGCCAGGTCGCGACTGATGCTGAAACGAGCTTCGGTGATGCTGCGCTGGCGTTCGCTCAGGGCAATGCTCATCAACAGGCCACTGATGCAGATGAACGCCAGCAGGGTGGTGATCAGGTCATGGGGTTCGATCAGGGTCAGTCCCAGCAAGGCGGGCAGGATGATCAGGGTGCCCAGGTTGAACACCACCATGGCCGCCACGAATAGCCGTGCCGGGCGATAACCTTTTTGCCAGTGATAGCAGCTGACGAACAACATGCTCAGGCCGGCCAGGGCAACCAGCGCATAGGTGATGATATTCAGCGGCAGCGTGTTGACGAACAACAGCAGCAGGCTGCAGATCATGATGAACAGGATGTCGCCCACGATCAGCTTGTTCAGCGGATGCGGTCCGAGGGGCTTGAAGAAACGATAGGTAAACATCAGGCCGCTGGGGGCCGTCAGCAATAAGGCCAGGTAGGCGCCAGGCGTTTGCACGGCCTGCCAGTCCGGGATCCAGGGCCCCGCCAGGTTCAACAACAACACCAGGCTGAGCATCAGCAAGGCTTCGCACACCGCTAGCCAGACACTGCTGGTCGAACGGGTATAGGCGTAGCGGATGAGGTTGTGCAGGATCAGCATGGCAATGCAGCCCAACAGCAGTCCATAGATCAGCGTCTGGTTCTGATTGGCTGCGGTGACGACCGCCGATTGCAAGGTGATGTAGGGCCTCAACTGGTGTTCGGAAACCAGTCGCAGGTAGACGTCCAGGGTCTTGTCGCTTTGCGGCAGCGGGAGCATGAAGTCGCTGCTGGGCAATGGTCGGTCTGCCAGGGGTTGCTCATTGCCGGTATGGGACTGCTCGATCAGCTTGTCGCCGTCCAGCACATACAGGTTGAAGTGCACCAGATCGGGTGCGAACACCCGCAGCAGTTGCTCATGCCTGCCCGGCGCAAGCCGGAAACGCAGCCATAGCGCGCCGTCGGGCTCGGCCGCCGTGAGGTGGTCGAGTTCGATCGGGCTGAATTGATTGGTGTAGCGAGCGGAGCGGATGTCGCTCAGCTGCAGGTCACCCTGTTCGTCGAGCAATACAGCCCAGCCACTGCCTTGTGCGGCCTGGGCCGGGAGCATGCAGAGCAAGGTCAGCACTGTGACGGTTAGAGTTATGGCAATCCTGAGCCAGCGCACGGCGAAATCCCTTCGTAGGTTAATGCCAGAATATAACTATGCGCGGCGCCGCAATAGCCAGGCAAGGGCTGCAAGCCCCTGCCTGTCGCAATGTTGCTTATTCCTGTTCGCCACGCTCGCGGGCAATGGCGCGGTAGCCAATGTCCTTGCGATAGAAACAGCCTTGCCAATCGATCTTTGCCGCCAGTTTGTAAGCCTGCTGTTGGGCGGCATCGACGCTGGCACCCATGGCCGTGGCGCAGAGCACCCGGCCACCGGCGGTCACGACTTGACCGTCCTTGAGCGCGGTACCTGCGTGGAAGACTTTGCCTTCCAGTGCCGCGGCTGCATCCAGGCCAGTGATGGCCACACCCTTGGTGTAGTCACCAGGATAGCCGCCTGCCGCCAGGACGATACCGACGCTCGGACGTGGATCCCATTGCGCTTCGACCTTGTCCAGCGCCTGCGCCAGGGCTGCTTCGACCAGCAGTACCAGGCTCGACTGCAAGCGCAGCATCACGGGCTGGGTCTCCGGGTCACCGAAACGGCAGTTGAATTCGATGACTTTTGGATTGCCAGCCTTGTCGATCATCAGGCCGGCATACAGGAAGCCCGTGTAGACATTGCCTTCCTCGGCCATGCCGCGCACGGTCGGCCAGATCACCAGGTCCATGACGCGTTGGTGTACTTCGCTGGTCACCACCGGGGCAGGGGAGTAGGCACCCATGCCGCCTGTGTTCGGGCCAGTGTCGCCGTCGCCGACGCGCTTGTGGTCCTGGCTGGTGGCCATTGGCAAGACGTTCTTGCCGTCGACCATGACGATGAAGCTGGCTTCTTCGCCATCGAGGAACTCTTCGATAACCACGCGCGAACCGGCATCGCCGAACGCATTGCCGGCGAGCATGTCGCGCACCGCGTCCTCGGCTTCGGCCAGGGTCATGGCAACGATCACGCCTTTACCGGCAGCCAGGCCGTCGGCCTTGATCACGATCGGTGCGCCTTTTTCACGCAGATAAGCCAGGGCAGGCTCGATCTCGGTGAAGTTCTGGTAGTCGGCGGTCGGGATCTTGTGTCGAGCCAGGAAGTCCTTGGTGAAGGCTTTCGAACCTTCAAGCTGAGCGGCACCGGCGGTCGGACCGAAGCAGTCCAGGCCACGGGAGCGGAACAGGTCGACCACGCCGGCGACCAGCGGCACTTCCGGGCCAACAATGGTCAGGGAAACGTTTTTCTCGGCAAAGTCTGCGAGCTGCTCAAGGGCCAGCACGTCGATGGCGACGTTCTCGCACTTGGCTTCGATGGCGGTGCCGGCGTTGCCCGGTGCCACGAACACTTTCTGCACGCGTGGATCCTGGGCTACTTTCCAGGCCAGGGCGTGTTCACGGCCACCGCTGCCAATGATCAAGACATTCATTTCAAAAACCTCGGATGACGCTAATTCTGTGGGGACTGATCGTTCCCACGCTCTGCGCGGGAATGCCTCAGCGGACGCTCCGCGTCCGAGGGACGCGGAGCGTCCCGGGCTGCGTGCCCACGCAGAGCGTGGGTACGATCAAGCAAAGAAATCAGTGACGGAAGTGGCGCATGCCAGTAAAGACCATGGCGATGCCGGCTTCATCCGCCGCAGCAATCACTTCAGCATCACGCATCGAGCCGCCTGGCTGGATCACCGCGGTGATGCCAACCTTGGCCGCATTGTCCAGACCGTCGCGGAACGGGAAGAAAGCGTCGGAAGCCATCACCGAGCCGGCTACCTGCAAGCCAGCATGCTCGGCCTTGATCGCGGCGATACGCGCGGAGTTCACGCGGCTCATCTGGCCCGCGCCGACACCGATGGTCTGACGGTTCTTGGCGTAGACGATGGCGTTGGACTTCACGTACTTGGCGACTTTCCAGGCGAAGATCAGGTCGTTGATTTCCTGCTCGGTCGGTGCGCGCTTGGTCACGACCTTCAGGTCATCGGCGCCGATCATGCCGATATCGCGGCTCTGCACCAGCAGGCCACCGTTGACGCGCTTGTAATCCCAGGCAGCGGCGCGATCCGCCGACCACTCGCCGCAGGCCAGCAGGCGTACGTTGGCCTTGGCCGCGACAATGGCGCGGGCTTCTTCGCTGACCGACGGGGCAATGATCACTTCGACGAACTGACGCTCGACGATGGCCTTGGCGGTCTCGGCGTCCAGTTCGCGGTTGAAGGCAATGATGCCGCCGAACGCGGATTCGGTGTCAGTGGCGTAGGCCAGGTCGTAGGCCTTGCGGATGCCGCCTTCGGCGTCCGGGCTAACGGCCACGCCGCACGGGTTGGCGTGCTTGACGATCACGCAGGCCGGCTTGACGAAGCTCTTCACGCATTCCAGCGCGGCATCGGTGTCGGCCACGTTGTTGTA
>Ga0247818_10000104_pt1 | contig 48490 bp, 40 predicted proteins | sample 13C_Glucose_Day1_FD_192424 | JGI IMG/M metagenome (GOLD analysis project Ga0247818, IMG submission 192424) | Soil microbial communities from agricultural site in Penn Yan, New York, United States - 13C_Glucose_Day1 | ecosystem: Environmental > Terrestrial > Soil > Agricultural land | place...
CCCACATTTCAGCCGCATGAGCGCTGGGCGCCTGGGCTATACTTCGGCGATTTTCCCGCTCGTTGTGAATTCCTGAGGGCTGAATGTGAAGAACTGGACCTTGCGCCAACGGATCCTGGCAAGTTTTGCCGTGATCATCGCCATCATGCTGCTGATGATCGTGGCAGCCTACTCGCGGTTGGTGACCATCGCCTCCGCCGAGCAGGCAGTGGGGACCGACAGCATTCCCGGCCTCTACTACAGCTCGATGATCCGCAGCGCCTGGGTCGACAGCTACGTCACCAGCCAGCAGCTGGTGGGGCTGTCCAACCACCGCGAATTCACCTCGGCCGACGCAGAGCTGTTCAAGAGCTTCGAGGACCGCCTGAAGGAGCACATGACCAGCTACCAGGGCACCATTCAGGATGATGACGACCAGGCGCGCTTCGACGCCTTCACCCAGATGGAAGCCGCCTACCTCAAGATCGTCGACCAGGTGCTGGAAGCCTATCGACAACGCAACTACGCCGAAGCCCAGCGGTTGATCACCGATGTGCTGACCCCGGCCTGGCTCGAGGGCCGCAAGCACCTCAACGAAGTGATCGAGCACAACCGCGCCGCCGCCGATACCGACACCAACGAGATTGTCGGTGCAGTGAGCACGGCCAAGGGCAGCATGATCATTTCGCTCCTGCTGGCGATCATCGCCGCAGGCGTGTGCGGCCTGTTGCTGATGCGCGCTATCACCGCGCCCATGCAGCGTATTGTCCACGCCCTCGACAAACTGCGCTCGGGCGACCTGAGCATGCGCCTGAGCCTGGACCGCAAGGACGAGTTCGGTGCCATCGAAAGCGGCTTCAACGAAATGGCCGAGGCCCTGGCCAACCTGGTGGCCCAGGCCCAGCGTTCGTCGGTGCAGGTGACCACCTCGGTGACCGAAATCGCCGCCACCTCCAAGCAACAGCAGGCCACCGCTACCGAAACGGCCGCCACCACCACCGAAATCGGCGCCACCTCGCGGGAAATCGCCGCCACCTCGCGTGACCTGGTGCGTACCATGACCGAAGTCACCTCGGCCGCCGATCAGGCCTCCAGCCTGGCCGGCTCCGGCCAGCAGGGCCTGGCGCGCATGGAGGAAACCATGCACCAGGTGATGGGCGCCGCCGACCTGGTCAATGCCAAGCTCGGCATCCTTAATGAAAAAGCCAGCAACATCACCCAGATGGTGGTGACCATCGTCAAGGTCGCCGACCAGACCAACCTGCTGTCGCTAAACGCAGCCATCGAAGCGGAAAAGGCCGGCGAGTACGGCCGCGGCTTTGCCGTGGTGGCCACCGAAGTGCGCCGCCTGGCCGACCAGACCGCCGTGGCCACCTACGATATCGAGCAGATGGTGCGCGAGATCCAGTCGGCGGTATCGGCCGGGGTCATGGGCATGGACAAGTTCTCCGAAGAAGTGCGCCGCGGCATGTTCGAGGTGCAGCAGGTGGGCGAGCAGCTCAGCCAGATCATCCACCAGGTGCAGGCCCTGGCGCCACGCGTGCTGATGGTCAACGAAGGCATGCAGGCCCAGGCCACCGGTGCCGAGCAGATCAACCAGGCACTGGCCCAGCTCAGCGATGCCAGTACCCAGACTGTCGAGTCGCTGCGCCAGGCCAGTTTCGCCATCGATGAGCTGAGCCAGGTGGCCGCAGGCCTGCGTGGCGGCGTGTCGCGCTTCAAAGTCTGACTGCGATGAACGACTTGCAGCCGCGCGCCGCGCGGGCGGGCAACGCCAAGGGGGCGTTGTACCTGCAGTTTCGCATCCGCGACCAACGCTTTGCCCTGAGCGTGCACGAGGTGATCGAGGTGCTGCCGCGCCAGCCGCTCAAGCCGATCGCCAAGGCGCCTGCCTGGGTCGCAGGCATTCTTGCGCACCGGGGCCTGCTGGTGCCGGTGGTCGACCTGGCGGCATTGAGCTTCGGCCAGCCGGCAGCGCAGCGTACCAGTACCCGCCTGGTGCTGGTGCACTATCGGGGCGGCCTGCAGCTTGGCCTGATCCTGGAGCAGGCCACCGAAACCCTGCGATGCCACCCCGACGAGTTCCAGCCGTATGGCGTGGATAGCGGTGAGGCCCCGTACCTGGGCCCGGTGCGTCAGGATGAACAGGGTTTGCTGCAGCGCATCGAAGTCAACGACCTGTTGCCCGATACCGTGCACGCGTTGCTGTACGCGGATGATCCGACAGGGATGCCGACATGAACGAACAGCATTTTTTCCGCTTCCTGCGCGAACGCATCGGCCTGGATGTGGAGTCGGTGGGCGCTACCATGGTCGAGCGTGCGCTGCGCCAGCGTTGCGTGGCCGTGAACGCCGCAGACCTGGATGATTACTGGTTGCACCTGCAGCAGTCGATGGATGAACAGCAGGCACTGATCGAAGCGGTCATCGTCCCGGAAACCTGGTTCTTCCGTTACCCCGAATCCTTCACAGCCTTGGCCAGCCTGGCGCACAAGCGCCTGGCCGAGCTGGCCGGGGCGCGCCCGCTGCGCTTGCTCAGCCTGCCTTGCTCGACCGGCGAGGAGCCCTATTCGCTGGCCATGGCCTTGCTCGATGCGGGTATCGCGCCGGGGGCCTTCATGATCGACGGCATGGACATCAGCCCCAGTTCCGTGGCCAAGGCCGGGCAGGCCGTTTACGGGCGCAATGCCTTCCGTGGCCGCGACCTGGGCTTTCGCGAGCGTTACTTCGATGCCCTGGAGGAAGGCCACCAGTTGCATGAACGAGTGCGCGAGCAAGTCAGCCTGCAGGTGGGCAACGTGCTCGACCCGGCGCTGGCCAGCCGCGATGGCCTGTACGACTTCGTGTTCTGCCGTAACTTGCTGATCTATTTCGACGTGCCGACCCAGCAACGGGTGTTCGAAATGCTCAAGCGCTTGCTGCACCCCCAGGGCGTGCTGTTCATCGGCCCGGCAGAAGGCAGCTTGCTGGCGCGATTGGGCATGCGCCCGCTGGGGATTGCCCAGTCGTTCGCCTACGTGCGTCAGCAGGGCGATAGCGCAGCGCTGGCTACGCCCCCGGCCCAGCCCTTGCGGCGCATGTCGCCAGCACCTGCCAGGCCGGGCTATCCGTTACCGAGCGCAGCGTTGCCACGCCCGCTGCGGGTGCTGCCCGTGGCCGCCAAGCCAGCGCCGGCGCGCGAGCACAAGCGCGAGGAGCCAAGCGAGTTGCTGGCCAGCATTGCCCGGCTGGCCAATGCCGGCGCCAGTGAGCAGGCCCGTGCCGAATGCCAGCGCTATCTGGGGCAATTCGCGCCCTCGGCGCAGGTTTACTACTGGCTGGGGCTGCTCAGCGATACCGAAGGCGATGCGCAGCAGGCACTGACCCACTATCGCAAAGCCCTGTACCTGGAGCCGCAGCACCCCGAGGCGCTGGTGCACCTGGCGGCCTTGTTGGCGGCCCAGGGCGACCTGGCCGGTGCCCGGCGCCTGCAGGAGCGCGCCGCGCGGGTCGGCCGGGAGTCTGAACGATGAAGGAATCCGCGATGCAATTGCTCGCCGAGGATGACGCGCACATCGACGACTGCTGGAACCGCATTGGCGTGCACGGCGACAAGCAGTGCCCGCTGTTGGAACGTCACGTTCACTGCCGCAACTGCGAGGTATATGCCGCTGCGGCCACACGCCTGCTCGACCGCTACGCGCTGATGCAGGACCACCAGGCTGCCGTGGCGCCGCCGGCCGAGGAAAACACCGGCCGCTCCATGCTGCTGTTCCGCCTTGGCGAAGAATGGCTGGCGCTGGCCACCGCCTGCCTGGCCGAAATTGCCCCGCTGCAGGCGGTGCATTCGCTGCCGCACCAGCGCTCGCGGGTGCTGCAGGGGGTGGCCAACGTGCGTGGTGCGCTGGTGCCGTGCCTGTCACTGGCCGACCTGCTGGGTGTGCGGGCCAGCGCTGCCGAGCAACGTACCGGCCGGGCGATGCCACGCATGCTGATATTGGCCGCGGAGGGTGGGCCGGTGGTGATGGCGGTCGAGGAAATCGACGGCATTCACCGGCTCGACCCGCTGCTGCTGGGCAGCGGCCAGGACGCCTCCCGCTTCACCGCAGCGGTCCTGCAATGGCGTGGCCGCAGCGTGCGGGTACTGGACGATCAACACCTACTGTCTGCCGTACAGCGGAGCCTGTCATGACCCCAGAGCAAATGCGCGACGCATCGTTGCTCGAGCTGTTCAGCCTGGAGGCCGAAGCGCAGACCCAGGTGCTCAGCGCCGGCCTGATGGCCCTGGAGCGTAATCCCACGCAGGCCGACCAGCTCGAGGCTTGCATGCGCGCGGCCCACTCGCTGAAGGGCGCCGCGCGGATCGTCGGGGTGGACGCTGGCGTCAGCGTCGCCCATGTCATGGAAGACTGCCTGGTGGCCGCCCAGGAGGGCCGCCTGCGGCTGAGCGCCGAGCATATCGACGCCCTGCTGCAGGGCACCGACCTGCTGATGCGCATCGCCACGCCTGGCGATGCTGGTGCCCAGGCGACGCTGCCGGTGTTCCTTGCGCAAATGGCCAGCCTGCTCGAGCCGGGGCCGGCAGCCATGCCCTCGGCGCCGCCAGCCGTGCCAGCGCTGCCGGAAACACCGGTGCCAATCGCACAGGACGAACCTGTGCCGCTGCCTGCCGAACCCTTGGAATCCGAGCTCGACCTGGCTCCCCGTCGCAAGGCCGGCAAGCGCACCGGCGAAGGCACTGAGCGGGTGCTGCGGGTTACCGCCGACCGCCTCAACAGCCTGCTCGACCTGTCCAGCAAGTCGCTGGTGGAAACCCAGCGGCTCAAGCCGTACCTGGCCACCCTGCAGCGCCTCAAGCGCATGCATGGCCAGGGTATGCAGGCGCTTGACGGCCTGCGCATGCAACTTGAGGACAGTGGCCAGAGCAGCGAGGTGCTCGAAGCCTTGGCTCAGACCCAGCGCCTGCTGGCGGAAACCCAGCAGATCCTGCAGCAGCAGGCTGCCGACCTGGACGAGTTCGGCTGGCAGGCCAGCCAGCGCGCACAACTGCTGTACGACACCGCGCTGGCTTGCCGGATGCGGCCGTTTGCCGATGTGCTGACCGGTCAGAGCCGCATGGTGCGCGACCTTGGCCGTTCGCTGGGCAAGCCGGTGCGGCTGCTGGTGGAAGGGGACAAGACCCAGGTCGACCGTGATGTGCTGGAAAAACTCGAAGCACCGCTGACCCACCTGTTGCGCAACGCAGTCGACCACGGCATCGAACTGCCCGAGCGGCGCCTGCTGGCGGGCAAGGCGGAGGAGGGCGTGATCCGCCTGCGGGCCTCGCACCAGGCCGGTATGCTCAGCCTGGAACTGATCGACGACGGTGCCGGCATCGACCTCGAGCGCCTGCGCAGCAGCATTGTCGAGCGTGCCCTGTCGCCCGCCGACACGGTGGCGCGGATGAGCGAGGAAGAGTTGCTGACATTCCTGTTCCTGCCCGGGTTCAGCCTGCGCGACAAGGTCACCGAGGTGTCCGGGCGCGGCGTGGGCCTGGATGCGGTGCAGCACATGATCCGTGAGCTGCGCGGTTCGATCGAGCTGACCCAGCTGGCCGGGCAGGGCTGCCGTTTCCACCTGCAGGTGCCGCTGACCCTGTCGGTCGTGCGCAGCCTGGTGGTCGAGGTGGGCGGCGAGGCCTATGCCTTCCCGCTCGCCCATATCGAACGCACGCTCGAAGTGGGCGCCGACGAGATCGTGCAGATCGAGGGGCGCCAGCACTTCTGGCACGAAGGCCGGCACATCGGCCTGGTCGCGGCCAGCCAACTGCTCAACCGCCCGGCCGGGCAGACGCAGGAGAGCAGCCTGCGGGTGGTGGTGATCCGCGAGCGCGAGCAGCTGTATGGCGTGGCCGTGGAGCGGTTGGTGGGCGAGCGGGTGCTGGTGGTGATGCCGCTCGACCCACGGTTGGGCAAGGTGCAGGACATTTCTTCCGGCGCCTTGCTCGACGATGGCTCGGTGGTGCTGATCGTCGATGTCGAGGACCTGCTGCGCTCGGTGGAAAAATTGCTCAGTACCGGCAGCCTGGAACGCATCGAACGCGGCAGCAGCGGCGCCCGCGGCGCGGCGCGCCAGCGCATCCTGGTGGTCGACGATTCGCTTACCGTGCGGGAACTGCAGCGCAAGCTGCTCGGCAACCGTGGCTACGATGTGGCCGTGGCTGTGGACGGTATGGACGGCTGGAACGCCTTGCGTGGCGAGGACTTCGACCTGCTGATCACCGACATCGACATGCCGCGCATGGACGGCATCGAGCTGGTCACCCTGGTACGCCGCGACCAGCGTCTGCAGTCACTGCCGGTAATGGTGGTGTCCTACAAGGACCGTGAGGAAGACCGACGGCGTGGCCTGGACGCTGGCGCCGACTACTATTTGGCAAAGGCCAGTTTCCATGACGATGCGTTGCTGGATGCTGTGGTTGAGCTGATCGGAGGTGCTCAGGGATGAAGATCGCCATCGTCAACGACATGCCCATGGCCGTCGAGGCGCTGCGCCGGGCGGTCGCCCTGGAGCCGGAGCACCAGGTGGTGTGGGTGGCCAGCAATGGTGCCGAGGCGGTGCAGCGCTGCACCGAGCTGCAGCCAGACCTGATCCTCATGGACCTGATCATGCCGGTCATGGATGGTGTCGAGGCCACCCGGCGGATCATGGCCGAAACCCCATGCGCCATCGTCATCGTCACGGTCGACCGCAAGCAGAACGTGCACCGGGTGTTCGAGGCCATGGGCCATGGTGCCCTCGATGTGGTCGACACGCCGGCACTGGGGGCGGGCGACCCGCGAGAGGCGGCAGCGCCCTTGCTGCGCAAGATTCTGAATATCAGCTGGCTGATCGGCCAGCAGCGAGCTCTGGCGGCACGCCCGGTCGCTGCGCCAGTACGGGTTGCAGCCCAGCATCGCGGGCTGGTGGCGATCGGCTCGTCCGCCGGCGGCCCGGCCGCCCTCGAGGTGCTGCTCAAGGGCCTGCCGGCGGCGTTTCCGGCAGCCATCGTGCTGGTCCAGCATGTGGACCAGGTGTTTGCCGCGGGCATGGCCGAATGGCTCAGCAGCGCAGCCGGGCTGCCGGTGCGTCTGGCCCGTGAAGGCGAGCCGCCGCAGCCGGGGCAGGTGTTGCTGGCCGGCACCAATCACCACATCCGCCTGCTACAGAATGGCCAACTGGCCTACACTGCCGAACCTGTCAATGAAATCTATCGGCCCTCGATCGATGTGTTCTTCGAGAGTGTGGCGCGCTATTGGAACGGCGATGCGGTGGGCGTGTTGCTTACCGGCATGGGCCGCGATGGTGCCCAGGGCCTGAAGCTGATGCGCCAGCAGGGCTTCCTGACCATTGCCCAGGACCAGGCCAGCAGTGCGGTGTACGGAATGCCCAAGGCCGCTGCGGCCATCGATGCCGCAGTGGAAATCCGCCCGCTGGAACGCATAGCCGGGCGCTTGATGGAATTTTTCGCAAAATGACGAAGTGTATTGAATCACGCCGCCAGGCCGGCAGTGATCGGGTGAACAGGTATGAATGATTTACCGATCGAAGGTTTCACGACCCCCAACGAGAACTCGGCGATGGTGTTGCTGGTCGATGACCAGGCCATGATCGGCGAGGCGGTGCGGCGTGGCCTGGCCAACGAAGAGAACATCGACTTCCACTTCTGTGCCGACCCGCACCAGGCGGTGGCCCAGGCCATGCGCATCAAGCCTACGGTGATTCTTCAGGACCTGATCATGCCTGGCCTGGACGGGCTGACTTTGGTGCGTGAATACCGCAACAACCCGGCGACCCAGGACATCCCGATCATCGTTCTGTCGACCAAGGAAGACCCGCTGGTCAAGAGCGCAGCCTTTGCCGCCGGGGCCAACGATTACCTGGTCAAGCTGCCGGATACCATCGAGCTGGTGGCGCGGATCCGCTATCACTCGCGTTCCTACCTGACCTTGCTGCAGCGCGACGAGGCCTACCGTGCCCTGCGCGTCAGCCAGCAGCAACTGCTCGATACCAACCTGATGCTGCAGCGGCTGATGAATTCCGATGGCCTGACCGGGTTGTCCAACCGCCGCCACTTCGACGAGTACCTGGAGCTGGAGTGGCGCCGGGCCATGCGTGAGCAGCAGCAGTTGTCGCTGCTGATGATCGACGTGGACTACTTCAAGGCCTACAACGACAGCTTTGGCCACCTGGCCGGTGACGAGGCCTTGCGCCAGGTAGCCGAGGCGCTCCGCGGCGCGTGCTCGCGGCCGACCGACCTGCCGGCGCGCTATGGCGGCGAGGAATTCGTCCTGGTATTGCCCAACACCTCGCCGGGTGGGGCACGCCTGGTGGCCGAAAAGCTGCGCCAGACCGTGCTCGGCCTGGGCATCCCGCACACTGCGCCGGTGCCCGACTCGAATCTGACCGTGAGCATCGGCCTGGCCACCCAGACTCCGGCCATCGGCAGCCATAGCCGGCAGCTGATTTCGGCTGCGGACAAAGGCCTGTACCAGGCCAAGAATGGCGGGCGCAACCAGGTTGGCATCGCCTGAAACGCTGAAGAGCTGAAGCTGGCGCGGCCCCTGTGGGAGCGGCCTTGTGTCGCGATTGGGCCGCGCAGCGGCCCCGGCAATCTCTGCTGCTGAGCTGAAAATCTTGGGGCCGCTGCGCGGCCCAATCGCGACACAAGGCCGCTCCCACAAGGACCGTGCAATTTCCAAGTGCTCGATATACATGCTACCGCCCGGCGGGTCTGCCGCCCTGCGGCGGACTCGGTTATACTCGCAGGCTTTTCACCGAATTCGTACGAGAGCCGTCCGCCCATGGAAATCCAACCGATCCTGAACACCATCAAGGACCTTACCGAGCGTTCCCAGTCCATTCGGGGGTATCTTTGACTACGATCACAAGCATGACCGCCTGATCGAAGTCAACCGCGAGCTGGAAGACCCCAACGTCTGGAACAAGCCCGAGTACGCCCAGGCCCTGGGCCGCGAGCGTGCCATGCTGGCGCAGGTCGTCGAGACCCTGGACAAACTGTCCAACGGCCTGTCCGACTGCAAGGACCTGCTCGACATGGCCGTCGAGGAAGAGGATGAAGGCGCCGTAGGCGACGTCGAGACCGAGCTGCAAGCCCTGGAAGAATCCCTGGCCCAGCTCGAGTTCCGTCGCATGTTCAGCGGCGAGATGGACATGAACAACGCCTACCTGGACATCCAGGCCGGCTCCGGTGGTACCGAGGCGCAGGACTGGGCCAACATCCTGCTGCGCATGTACCTGCGCTGGGCCGACAAGCGTGGTTTCGACGCCACCATCATCGAGCTTTCCGAAGGTGAAGTCGCCGGTATCAAGGGCGCCACCGTGCATATCAAGGGCGAGTACGCCTTCGGCTGGCTGCGCACCGAAATCGGCGTGCACCGCCTGGTGCGCAAGAGCCCGTTCGACTCCGGTGCCCGTCGCCACACCTCGTTCTCGGCGGTGTTCGTGTCGCCCGAGATCGACGACAAGGTCGAGATCGAGATCAACCCGGCCGACCTGCGTATCGACACCTACCGTTCCTCCGGTGCCGGTGGTCAGCACGTGAACACCACCGACTCGGCGGTGCGTATTACCCACGTACCGACCAACACCGTGGTGGCCTGCCAGAACGAACGCTCTCAGCACGCCAACAAGGACACCGCCATGAAAATGCTGCGGGCCAAGTTGTACGAGCTGGAAATGCAGAAGCGCAACGCCGCCTCGCAGGCGCTGGAGGACAGCAAGTCGGACATCGGCTGGGGCCACCAGATCCGCTCCTACGTGCTGGATGACTCGCGTATCAAGGACCTGCGTACCGGTGTCGAGCGCAGCGACTGCCAGAAGGTCCTGGACGGCGACCTCGACCAGTACCTGGAAGCGAGCCTCAAGCAGGGGCTGTAAGCCACACACAACCGCCGCGGTACCAGCCCTGGGCCGGTACCGCGTGCCCTGCCCGAAAGGGGCACCGAACACCTGATGGAAAGAATGACGAAATGAGCGACCTCAAGACCGAAGCGCAAGACCTGCAACAGGAAGAAAACGCCCTGATCGCCCTGCGCAAGGAAAAGCTTGCCGCCGAGCGCGCCAAGGGCAATGCCTTCCCCAATGACTTCCGTCGCGACAGCTACTGCAACGACCTGCAGAAGCAGTATGCGGACAAGACCAAGGAAGAACTGGAAGCTGCAGCGATTCCGGTCAAGGTTGCCGGCCGCATCATGCTCAACCGCGGCTCGTTCATGGTCATTCAGGACATGACCGGCCGTATTCAGGTCTACGTCAACCGCAAGACCCTGCCCGAAGAAACCCTGGCTGCGGTCAAGACCTGGGACCTGGGCGACATCATCAGCGCCGAAGGTACCCTGGCCCGTTCCGGCAAGGGCGACCTGTACGTCGAAATGACCAACGTGCGCCTGCTGACCAAGTCGCTGCGCCCGCTACCCGACAAGCACCACGGCCTGACCGACACCGAGCAGCGCTACCGCCAGCGTTACGTCGACCTGATGGTCAATGAAGAAACCCGCCACACCTTCCGTGTGCGTTCGCAGGTGATTTCGCACATCCGCAAGTTCCTCATCGAGCGCGACTTCCTCGAAGTCGAGACGCCGATGCTGCAAACCATCCCGGGTGGTGCCGCGGCCAAGCCGTTCGAAACCCACCACAACGCCCTGGACATGGCCATGTTCCTGCGTATTGCGCCGGAGCTGTACCTCAAGCGCCTGGTGGTTGGTGGCTTCGAGAAGGTGTTCGAGATCAACCGCAACTTCCGTAACGAAGGCGTTTCGACTCGTCACAACCCTGAATTCACCATGCTCGAGTTTTACCAGGCCTACGCTGACTACCGCGACAACATGGACCTCACCGAGGAACTGTTCCGCGAGCTGGCGCAGCTGGTGCTGGGCACTACCGACGTGCCGTACGGCGACAAGGTGTTCCACTTTGGCGAGCCGTTCGCCCGCCTGTCGGTATTCGACTCGATCCTCAAGTACAACCCCGAGCTGACCGCCGCCGACCTGCAGGACGTCGACCGCGCCCGCGAGATCGCCAAAAAGGCCGGCGCCAAGGTGCTGGGCCACGAAGGCCTGGGCAAGCTGCAGGTGATGATTTTCGAAGAGCTGGTCGAGCACAAGCTGGAGCAGCCGCACTTCATCACCGAGTACCCGTTCGAAGTGTCGCCGCTGGCCCGTCGCAACGACGACAACCCGGCTGTTACCGACCGTTTCGAGCTGTTCATCGGTGGCCGCGAGATTGCCAACGCCTACTCCGAGCTCAACGATGCCGAAGACCAGGCCGAGCGCTTCCTGGCCCAGGTGGCCGAGAAGGACGCCGGTGACGACGAAGCCATGCATTATGACGCCGACTTCGTTCGTGCCCTGGAGTACGGCATGCCGCCGACTGCTGGTGAAGGCATCGGCATCGACCGCCTGGTGATGCTGCTGACCAACTCGCCGTCGATCCGCGACGTGATCCTGTTCCCGCACATGCGTCCGCAGGCCTGAGTGAATTGAACGAGCCGCCTTTCGAGGCGGCTTTTTCTTGCCTGAAGCTTTATGTTGTCAGTACCGGCCTCTTCGCGGCTAAAGCCGCTCCCACAGGGGCCCCACTACCCTCAGGCTGGTGCGGTCCCCGTGGGAGCGGCTTTAGCCGCGAAGAGGCCGGTACTGACGAAACACTGTCCATGAGGTACCCCCCGTGACACCTGCAATGCCTCACCAGGGCGCCGCCGGCATCGCCACCGCCGTCGCCGAAAGCGTGCAATACCAAGGCCGCAAGACTGCCCGCCAGGGCAGCGAACAGCGTCGCCAACTGATCCTCGACGCCGCCATGCGCATTGTCGTGCGCGATGGCGTACGCGGCGTGCGCCACCGCGCCGTCGCTGCCGAGGCCGGTGTGCCACTGTCGGCCACCACCTATTACTTCAAGGACATCGAGGACCTGCTCACCGATACCTTCGCCCAGTACGTCGAACGCAGCGCCGCCTACATGGCCAAGCTGTGGGCCAATACCGAGGTGGTGTTGCGCCAGTTGCTGGCGCAGGGTGACGGCAGCCCGCAGGCACGGGCACGGTTGGCTGACGAAGTCGCACGCATGACTGCCGACTACGTGCAGCGGCAACTGCTGAACCGCCGCGACTTCCTGATGGCCGAGCAGGCCTTCCGCCAGGAGGCGCTGCTATGCCCGCGTCTGGCTCAACTGGTGTGCGCTCATGAGCAGATCCTGCTGCATGGCACCCGCCAATTGCTGCAGGTGGTGGGCTCGCAGCAACCGGAACAGGACGCCCAGATGTTGACGGCGATTATCGAGCAGATGGAATATCAGGGCCTGCTCAAGGATGCGAACGCGCAAGCCGATGGGCAGATGCTCGCTATGCTTAGCCGATACCTGCAGCTGGTGCTGGCATCGGCCTGAGCCGAGACCGACTTTTCAAGGAGAACCTGATGAAAGCCTGGCGTGTGGTGTTGTTGACTCTGTCATTCCTGCTGCTGGGCGGTTGTCTGGTGACCTTCCACGAGCCCTTGCCGAGCAACCAGGCGGCGCCCAAGGCCCTGCTCGGCAAGTGGAGCAGCAAGGACGCCTGGGGCGAACCGCTGAAGCTGGTGATCAGCCGTAGCGGCGGTGATGCCTACAAGGCGGTGGCTACGGCCAAGGGCAAGGCCCCGGAGGAATACGTGTTCACTGTGTCGCGCCACGGCAACCGCTGGTACCTGTCGGCTGGGGTGCCGAAGCGCCTGGGTGGCAACTTCCTGATCGGCGGTTTCGATATCGTCGATGGCAAGGAGCTGGTGGTCTACAACCTGGATGTCGAACAGGTGCAGCAGGCAGTGGACAAGAAGGAACTGACAGGGCGCAGCACCGAGGTGCCGGAGGACAACGGCGACGGCGTATTGATCGACAGCCCTTCGGCGCGGGTGCTGGCCTACCTGGACGACCCGGCCAACTCCGACCTGTTCGTTGAAGTGGCGCGGTTCCAGCGCTCCGGCAAATGACCGTGCTGGCTTCTTCGCGGCTGAAGCCGCTCCCACAGGGACCGCACCGGTTTTGAGCCTGATGCAGTACCTGTGGGAGCGGCTTTAGCCGCGAAGAGGCCGGTACAGGTTTCCTGTACTAGAAAGGAGTCCCCGGTGGACGAATACCAGCAAACCATCCGCGCCCTGTCCGACCGCATCGTTGCGGCACAGACCCCGATCCGGGTTCTGGACGCGGTGAAGTGGGACGACAACATCCGCCAGGGCTTCCTCAAGGCCAAGGGCAAGGAGCCGCCGGCCGTCGACCGTGCCTACTACCAGTCGCGCCCGCTGGCGTTCGATTCCAGCGCGGTCAAGGCCGAGTTCCAGGGCATCGAACGCGACATCATTCGCCAGCTCGGCCAGTTCAACCCGGTCGGGCAGATCATGAAGCGCATGTGCCGCGAATACCGCATGGTGGTGCGCATGCTCGAAGCGCGTGGCACCGAGGATTTCGGCCTGATCTCCCAGGAGCTGTACGGCGCTGCCTCCGATGCCTTCCACGCTGGTGACCCGACCCTGGCCGACCTCGGCCTGATGCTGTCGGACTACCTGAACAACATCGATGGCCGTGGCGACCTCAAGGACGAGCCGAAAAACCTTACCGCCAAGGAGGCCGTGGAAATCCTCCAGCACCGGCTGAACAAGGTGTTCGGCGAGGCCGAGGAAACCATCCGTGTATTCGAATCCGACGGCATCGTCGCCGATGCCGCGGCCGGGGCCGACTACATCAAGGTGCGTGCCGACGCCATGTTCAACTCCCGTGACGTGCGCGCGCTGGAGGTGCACGAAGGGCTGGTGCATGTCGGCACCACGCTCAACGGCCTGAACCAGCCGATCTGTACCTTCCTGGCCAAGGGCCCGCCCTCGTCGACGGTGACCCAGGAAGGCCTGGCCATCCTCATGGAGGTGATCGCCTTCGCCTCCTACCCCAGCCGCCTGCGCAAGCTCACCAACCGCACCCGCGCCATCCACATGGTCGAGGAGGGAGCCGATTTCATGCAGGTCTACAACTTCTTCCGCGAACAGGGGTTCGAGATGGCGCAGAGCTACAGCAACGCCAGCCGCGTGTTCCGCGGGTCGGTGCCCAATGGGCTGCCATTTACCAAGGACTTGTCCTACCTCAAAGGCTTCATCATGGTTTACAACTACATTCAGTTGGCCGTGAAGAAGGGCAAGCTCGAACAGATCCCGTTGCTGTTCTGTGGCAAGACCACTCTGGAAGACATGCGTACCCTGCGACAGTTGGTCGAGGAAGGCCTGGTCGAGCCGCCCAAGTACCTGCCCGAGCAGTTCCGCGACCTCAACGCGCTGTCGGCCTGGATGTGCTTCTCCAACTTCCTCAACCACCTGAGCCTGGATCGCATTGAAGCCGATTACGCGAACATTCTCTGAGTGCTGCCGCCTGCTGGCCCTGGGTTTGATCCTGCTGGGCCTGGGCGGTTGCAGCAGCCTGCTCTTCTACCCCGAGCGTGGCCAGGCGTTCACGCCCGAGCGGGCCAGGCTCGAGTACCGCGATGTCACCCTGACCACTGCTGATGGCATCCGCCTGCATGGCTGGTGGTTGCCGGCCAAGGCCGGGGTCGAGGTCAAGGGTACGGTGCTGCACCTGCACGGCAATGGCGGCAACCTGCCCGGGCACCTGGGCGGCAGCTACTGGCTGCCGGAGCAGGGCTACCAGGTGTTGATGATCGATTACCGCGGCTATGGCCTGTCGCAGGGCGAGCCGAGCCTGCCGGAGGTGTACCAGGACATCGCCGCGGCCATGGCCTGGCTGGACCAGGCGCCGGAGGTCAAGGGCAAGCCGCTGGTACTGCTGGGGCAGAGCCTTGGCGGGGCCATGGCCATTCACTACCTGGCGGCCCACCCGGAGCAGCGCCAGCGTTTCAGTGCCCTGGTGTTCGATGGGGTGCCGGCCAGTTACCGTGCGGTCGGGCGCTTTGCCCTCAGCACCTCGTGGATGACTTGGCCGCTGCAGGTGCCGCTGTCGTGGCTGGTGCCGGACGGCGATAGCGCGATCCGCTCGATCGAGCAACTGAGCAGCCCGCCCAAGCTGTTCTTCCACAGCATCGACGACACCCTGGTGCCGATGGACAACGGCATCCGCCTGTACCAGCACGCGCCAGCGCCGAGGGTGCTGCAACTTACCCGTGGCGGCCACGTGCAGACCTTCGCCGACCCGACCTGGCGCCAGGTGATGCTGCGCTTCCTCGACGACCCCAGCCATTTCAACGGCCTGCGGCGGCTGGCCGAAGTGCCCAATTACCCTGACGAGAAGAACAAGCAATGAGTGAAGAACGCAACGCCATCCCGCTGATCCTGACTGGTGTCGGTAGCATCATCGTGACGGTTGGGGCCTTGTGGTACTACGGTTACCTACATTTCGCCAAGCCCGAAGATGCCCTGTTGCTGCAGGACTTCACCATGCTCAAGACCCTCCCCGGCGAGGACTACAAGGTCTCGCTGGACCCGGCAGCCCAAGTGGCCCAGTGCGTGGATGGTGTGCTGGTGCTGTTCGATACTCAGCAGAAAGGCCTGACAGGGGTGCTGGTGGACAACCGCAAGCGCGCGGTGCGTTGCATGGGTGAGGAAACCCCGCAGCAGGTGCAGTGAGCCTCGATCTTGTTGCCTGTACTGGCCCTTTCGCGGCTGAAGCCGCTCCCACAGGGTCGGGGCTGTACGCGGTCCCTGTGGGAGCGGCTTCAGCCGCGAAAGGGCCAGTACAGGCAAAAGAAAGCCCCGCTTCGATCGCGGGGCTTGTCAGTTCAGCTAGCCAGTCTTACTGCTGTACCTGGCTCACCGAGCGCGGCGCTACCGGCTGGTTGTCGTTGGAGATGGTCACCTCCACCCGACGGTTCTGCGCACGCCCCGAATTGCTCGAGTTGTCCGCTACCGGGTACTCCTTGCCATAGCCCTGGGCGACGATGCGTGCCGGGTCGACGCCGGCACGTACCAGTGCCATGCGCACGCTGTTGGCGCGGCGCTCGGAGAGGGTCTGGTTGTAGTTGGCCGAGCCTACGCTGTCGGTATAACCCTCGACGATCACCTTGCGCTCCGGGTTTTCCTGGAGGAACTGCGCCAGCTTGGTGACGTTCGGGTAGGCGTTGCTCTTGAGTTCGGCCTTGTTGAAGTCGAACAGCACATCACCAAAGGTGACCAGCGTGCCGCGGTCGGTCTGCTTGGCGTTGAGGCTGTCCTGCAGCTTGGCGATCTGTGCGTCGCGGGCGTCCAGCTTGGCCTGGGCGCGCTGGGCCGAGGCGTTTTTCAGTTCACCTTCGGCGGTGCGCAGGGCGATGGTCTGCTTGGCCACCTCGACGCGCTGGTTGGTCAGGTAGGCCAACTGGTCGACCTTCTGCTCGTCTTCACGGTCCATGTAGGCCTTGTCGGCCTTGTTCAGCCAGTCCTGGGCGTCCTTGGTCTCCAGCGCCGCAACCTTGCTCGATTGCGGGTCGCTCTGCAGCGAGGAGAAATTGGTGCGGGCCGATTCGAGGTTGGCATTAGGGTCGTGCGAGCAGGCAGCAAGGCCGACGCTCAGGGCCAGCAGGGCGGGAATCATGACGTAGTTGCGCATAGTGTTCATCCTTTGATCGTTTGCGAAGGCCGAGGTGGGCGGGGCAGGGCTCACTGAGCGCTGCGCAGGCCTTCCTCACGTACGTCCTGAACGCCCTCGCGGGCATCCTGCACGGCCTTCTGGGCCTTGGCCGCCTGGGCCTTGCGTTCGGCGAGGCGGGCGTCCCATTCGGCCTGCTCGGCCAGGCGCTTGGCTTCGTCATACTTCTTGTCATGCATGGCGATCTCGGCCTGCTTGAACTTGTCCTGGGCCGCTTTCATTTCCACGGCGGCGAACTCGGTGCCGCCAGCGCTGACGGCGGAGTTCACGGCGGACTGGGTGACTGCATACTGCTCGGTGGGCGGGTTGCCGGCACAGCCGGCCAGGACCATGCTGCTGCCCAAGGCCAGTGCAGCCAGCCTGAACCCGCGCACATGAGTGGATAAGGGTTTGGAGATGCGGGTGTTCTTGGTGGTCAGTTCCATTGGATCACTCCTGTTTACGACATTGTCCGTAGCAGTCCATCGCTCGTTCCCTGACACGTGCGCGCGCTTCAGCTCAACGGTGCACAACGGCAGGTGTGCAGGGTTTTAGCGTGATGGCTATTGGCTGTGACTGACGCGTTTTTCGGATAGTTCAGAAAAAAATATCCCGAACGGATAACTATTTCTGACTGATCGGTCAGTGCGGTTGGCCTGGAACTTTTGTGGGATGCAGCGGTATGCCGGGCCTTTATCAGGCCCGGAACGCTGGGGTGGCGGGTTACTTTTCGTTGTCGGCTGCGGGGTTGCTCAGAACTTGCAGATGCTGTCGCGACAGTGACAAAAAGCGCGGGGTAGGGCCGATGTCCTCGTACAGCGGGTCGCCTTCCTCGTCGGTGGCGATGACCTGGCGGCCTTGCACATAGGGGAAGCTGGCTTCCAGTTCCTCGAGGGCTGCCGCGACCAGTTCACCGAGCAGTTCCTCGGCGGTGCGCTTGGGGTACATGTCGATCAGCGCGGCCAGGCGCGCTTCTGACTCAAGGTCCAGATGCAGGACATGGCCCGTGGGGCTGAGGGTACCGGCGGCATTCTGTTCCCAGTGCTGGGCGAGTTCACGGATTTTCATGATGACCTCTGTTGACGCCTTCAAGGGCTGCATTGCATGGGAGTGTCGTGCTTTCACTTTAGTTTGCTTTGGCCGATCACGGCTTGCCATCGGCGCCTGGCTGTGGGCACTCTTGGAGCGAATACCGCACTCCCCTGTGGGAGCGGGTTCACCCGCGAACACCGGCGCAGCCGGTGCCAGGCGCCGCGCTGGATTCTTCGCGGGTGAACCCGCTCCCACAAGGGATCGCGTAAAGGCTGTAAAGGGATGCAATGCGCCAGAGCCGCGCCGGAGAGAGGGCCAATGACCGATATCGATGTGCGTTTGCGTGAAGATGTCCATGTGTTGGGTGAGCTGCTCGGCGATACCATTCGCCAGCAGCATGGCGAGGCGTTCCTGCAGAAGATCGAGGACATCCGCCACAGTGCCAAGGCCGACCGCCGCAGTGCCGGCGAGCAACTGAGCTCGACCCTGGCGGACCTGGCCGATGACGACTTGCTACCCGTGGCCAGGGCCTTCAACCAGTTCCTCAACCTGGCCAACATGGCCGAGCAGTACCAGTTGATCCGCCGCCGCGACGCCGACCAGCCGGAGCCGTTCGAGGCCCGGGTGCTGCCCGAGCTGCTGGCGCGCCTGAAACAGGCCGGGCACAGCAATGATGCCCTGGCCCGGCAATTGGCCAAGCTCGACATCCAGCTGGTGCTCACTGCGCACCCCACCGAGGTGGCCCGCCGCACCCTGATCCAGAAGTACGACGCCATCGCCGGCCAACTGGCTGCTCAGGACCACCGCGACCTGACCCCGAGCGAACGCCAGCAGGTGCGCGAGCGCCTGCGCCGGCTGATCGCCGAGGCCTGGCACACCGAAGAAATCCGCCGCACCCGACCCACGCCGGTGGACGAAGCCAAGTGGGGCTTCGCGGTGATCGAGCATTCGCTGTGGCACGCCATCCCCAGCCACTTGCGCAAGGTCGACAAGGCCCTGCTGGAGGCTACCGGCCTGCGCCTGCCATTGGAGGCGGCGCCGATCCGCTTCGCCTCGTGGATGGGCGGTGATCGTGATGGCAACCCCAACGTGACCGCAGCGGTCACCCGCGAAGTGCTGCTGCTGGCACGTTGGATGGCTGCCGACCTGTTCCTGCGCGACATCGATGCGCTGGCTTCCGAGTTGTCCATGCAGCAGGCCGACGATGCCCTGCGCGAGCGGGTCGGCGACAGTGCCGAACCCTACCGTTCCCTGCTCAAGCAACTGCGCGATCGCCTGCGCGCAACGCGCGCCTGGGCGCATTCGGCATTGACCAGCAGCCAGCCGGCCAGCGCCGAGGTGCTGGTGGACAACCGCGACCTGATCGCGCCGCTGGAGCTGTGCTACCAGTCCCTGCACGCCTGCGGCATGGGTGTGATCGCCGAAGGCCCGTTGCTCGACTGCCTGCGCCGCGCCGTGACCTTCGGCCTGTTCCTCGGCCGCCTGGACGTACGCCAGGACGCCGCCCGCCACTGTGATGCATTGAGCGAGATTACCGACTACCTGGGCCTGGGGCGTTATGCCGACTGGGATGAAGAGCAGCGCATCGAGTTCCTCCAGGCCGAGCTGAAAAACCGCCGGCCACTGCTGCCCGCGCACTTCAAGCCGCAGGCTGATACCGCCGAGGTGCTGGCCACCTGCCGGGAAATTGCCGCCGCACCAGCCGCATCGCTGGGCTCTTACGTCATCTCCATGGCCGGTGCTGCCTCGGATGTGCTGGCGGTGCAGCTGCTGCTGAAGGAGGCCGGCCTGACTCGGCCCATGCGCGTGGTGCCGCTGTTCGAGACCCTGGCCGACCTCGACAATGCCGGCCCGGTAATGCAACGCCTGCTCGGCCTGCCAGGCTACCGCGCCAACCTGCGCGGCCCGCAGGAAGTGATGATCGGCTACTCCGATTCGGCCAAGGATGCCGGTACCACGGCTGCGGCCTGGGCGCAGTACCGGGCCCAGGAAAACCTGGTGCGTATCTGCTCCGAGCACCAGGTCGAGTTGCTGCTGTTCCACGGCCGTGGCGGCACGGTAGGCCGTGGCGGTGGCCCGGCCCACGCAGCGATCCTGTCGCAGCCGCCGGGTTCGGTTGCGGGGCGTTTCCGCACCACCGAGCAGGGCGAGATGATTCGCTTCAAGTTCGGTTTGCCGGGCATCGCTGAGCAGAACCTCAACCTGTACCTGGCCGCCGTGCTCGAAGCCACCTTGTTGCCACCGCCACCACCGCAGCCGGCCTGGCGCGAGGTGATGGACCAGCTTGCCGCCGATGGCGTCAAGGCCTACCGCGGCGTGGTGCGGGAGAACCCCGATTTTGTCGAGTACTTCCGCCAGTCGACCCCGGAGCAGGAACTGGGGCGCCTGCCGCTGGGCAGCCGCCCGGCCAAGCGCCGCGCCGGTGGCATCGAAAGCCTGCGGGCCATCCCGTGGATCTTCGGCTGGACCCAGACCCGCCTGATGCTGCCAGCCTGGCTTGGCTGGGAAACGGCATTGAACAATGCCCTGGCCCGTGGCCAGGGTGAACTGCTGGCGCAGATGCGCGAGCAATGGCCGTTCTTCCGCACCCGCATCGACATGCTCGAGATGGTACTGGCCAAGGCCGATGCGCAGATCGCCGAGGCCTACGACGAACGTCTGGTGCAACCGCACCTGCTGCCTTTGGGTGCGCACCTGCGCGACCTATTGTCGCAGTCGTGCCAGGTGGTGCTGGGCCTTACCGGGCAGCCGGTGCTACTGGCGCACAGCCCCGAGACGCTGGAATTCATCAGCCTGCGCAACACCTACCTGGACCCGTTGCACCGCCTGCAGGCCGAGTTGCTGGCCCGTTCGCGCAGCCGCGAAGCCGCTCTGGACAGCCCGTTGGAGCAGGCCTTGCTGGTCACTGTGGCGGGTATTGCCGCCGGCCTGCGCAACACTGGGTGAGGGTAGGCCCGAAGCGTCCCGGGCGAGTGCTGTGCCGGGCATGCAGGTGGACGAAGAGGGTGGTTGCGCCTGGCGCAACCACCTGCCAGGCCAGCCTTAGGTGGCGCATTCCTGCAACTTTGGGACGCTTGTCTGGCTGCCGGGCGCTGTGTATCTTGAGCAGCCTTCTGACCGATTTATGGTCATACCCGATTTTTCCGGACTTGGCCCTGGTTGCCGAATCCATTGAATTTCATAAAAAAATTTGAGGAGCACGAGATGCGCGTAATTCTGCTGGGAGCTCCCGGGGCCGGTAAAGGTACTCAGGCAAAGTTCATCACCGAAAAGTTCGGTATCCCCCAGATTTCCACCGGTGACATGCTGCGTGCCGCCGTCAAGGCCGGTACCCCGCTGGGCCTGGAACTGAAAAAAGTCATGGATGCCGGCCAGCTGGTCTCCGACGAGTTGATCATCAGCCTGGTCAAGGAGCGCATCGCCCAGCCTGATTGCGCCAAGGGCTGCCTGTTCGACGGCTTCCCACGCACCATCCCGCAAGCCGAAGCCATGGTCGCGGCCGGTGTCGACATCGACGCCGTCGTGGAAATCGCCGTGGACGACGAGGAAATCGTCGGTCGCATGGCTGGCCGCCGCGTGCACCTGGCCTCGGGCCGCACCTACCACGTTCAGTACAACCCGCCGAAAGTGGAAGGCAAGGACGACGAGACAGGTGAAGACCTGATCCAGCGTGATGACGACAAGGAAGAAACCGTTCGCCATCGCCTGTCGGTCTACCACAGCCAGACCAAGCCGCTGGTGGACTTCTACCAGAAGCTGTCGGCTGCCAATGGCGGCAAGCCGAAGTACAGCCACATCGAAGGCGTCGGCTCGGTCGAAGCCATCACCGCCAAGGTCCTGGCAGCCCTGAGCTGATCCAGCGCCTGACGCACCTCGACAACGGCCCGCTTGCGGGCCGTTGTCGTTTGTGGGGCGCGGTCCCTGTGGGAGCGGCCTTGCGTCGCGAAAGGGCTGCGGAGCAGCCCCGGCAATCTTCGCGGCGAAGCTGAAAATGTGGGGCCGCTGCGCGCCCCATCGCGACACAAGGCCGCTCCCACAGAGACCGCGTCAAGGGGCCGTACAGCTGCCCCTTAGGGACACAACGCCGCAGCTGCTCTATACTGCCGCTCTTTTCCCCCTAGTACCTGGATACCCGTTAGATGACCACCCTCCTGGCCCTGGATACCGCCACCGAAGCCTGTTCCGTCGCACTGCTGCATGACGGCAAGGTAACCAGCCATTACGAGGTGATCCCGCGCATGCATGCCCAGAAGCTGCTGCCGATGATCAAGCAGCTGCTGGCCGAGTCCGGCGTGGCGCTGAATGCGCTGGATGCCATCGCCTTTGGCCGTGGCCCGGGCGCGTTCACCGGCGTGCGCATTGCCATCGGTGTGGTCCAGGGCCTGGCCTTCGCCCTGGAGCGCCCGGTTTTGCCGGTGTCCAACCTGGCCGCACTGGCACAGGGCGCGCTGCGCGAACAGGGTGTGCAGCAAGTGGCGGCTGCCATTGATGCGCGCATGGATGAAGTCTATTGGGGCTGCTACCAGGCCACCGAAGGTGAAATGCGCCTGGTCGGCCAGGAGGCAGTGCTGCCGCCCGAGCAGGTGGCGCTGCCGGCGGGTAGCACTGGCGAGTGGTTCGGTGCCGGTACCGGTTGGGGCTATGCCGAGCGCTTGGCGGTGCAGGTGGCCGCCAGTAATGCCAGTGCCTTGCCCAACGCTCTGGACATTCTCGCCCTGGCCAGCTTTGCCTGGGCACGCGGCGAGGCAATCGTTGCCGAACAGGCGCAACCGGTGTACCTGCGCGATAATGTAGCCACACCCAAGAAGCGCTGAGTGCTGCTTGTCGGTTATCGCCGATGACACTAAAACCTTTTGCGCGATCTGTGGTCCAGTTATCACTCGAGCATTAGCGATGGACCCCTGATGCTGCTAAATTGCCATCATTGGTCCTGAGTGCTCATTCCATGCGTATCGACGGTTTCTCATCGCAGTCCTATCCGATCAAGCGCACGCCGCGCAAGGCAGCGGTGCGTGACGAGGCCATCGATGATGCCGAGGTGATCGAGGAGGTCGAGAGCGCCCCTCAGGAAGCCACCGCCCGCCGTCGCAGCGGTGGCTTGCCAGCCCGCCAGCAGGACATGATCTTCCCCCGCGCCCGTGACCGCCGCACCGCTACCGCATTAGCCAGCTACCTGAGCACCGCCGGTTTTACCGACTGGGACATGGAAGTACTGGGGCTCGACCTGTACATTTAGTGGATGAGTCCATCACCACTGCCTTATTTTCTCGGTTGTCCGTCATGGAGCGAAAACGCCTGGCGCGGCTACCTGTATCCCGCCGACGCCAACAGCAGTGAAATGCTCGGCTACTACAGCCAGGTATTCAACGCCGTCGAGGGCAATACCACTTTCTACGCACGTCCTGCACCCGGCACCATTGCGCGCTGGGCGCAGATCATGCCCGAACACTTTCGCTTCACTGCCAAGTTCCCGCGAGACATCAGCCATGAAGGCGACCTGCGCGATCAGCTGGAGCCGGCCTTTGACTTCACCCGCCTGATGGCCCCGCTGGGCCAGCGCGTAGCGCCGTACTGGCTGCAGTTGCCGGCCCAGTTCAGCCCCGCACGGCTGGGCGAGCTTTGCCACTTCCTTGACGAAGTCGGGGTGCCGGTAGCAGTGGAGGTGCGTAACCAGGCCTTTTTCGCCAAGGGAGAAGAGGAGCGGTTGCTCAACCGCTTGCTGCATGAGCGCGGCGTGGAACGTATTTGCCTCGACCCGCGCGCCTTGTTCAGCTGCACCTCTCGTGACGCCGCCGTGCTGCATGCGCAAGCGAAGAAGCCCAAGGTACCGCCACGCCCGGCAGCCTTCAGCCAGCACCCGCAGGTGCGTTTCATCGGCCACCCGCAGCTGGAGGCCAACGAGGCCTTTCTTACCCCTTGGGTGGACAAGATCGCCGCCTGGATCGAGGAAGGCCGCCACCCCTACATCTTCCTGCACACCTCGGACAACCGCCTGGCCGCGGCGTTGGCCCAGCGCTTTCACCAACGCCTGATGCAGCGGCTGCCGGGCCTTGCCGCGTTGCCGGAATTGCCGCGCACCCCCGAGGTCGAACAACTGGGGCTACTCTGACCTTTCCCTGACTGCCGGAGGTTGAACCATGGATGTGCAAACCCTGCGAGCCGAAGCCTTCAAGGCCCTGCACGAGCGCGACAGCGCCTTCGTCATCCCCAACCCGTGGGATGCCGGCTCGGCCAAGTTGCTGGCCAGCCTGGGCTTCGAGGCGCTGGCTACCACCAGTGCAGGCCTGGCCTTCAGCCTGGGCCGGCCGGACGCCGAAGGCGCCTTGAGCCTGGAGGATACCCTTGATAATGCCGGCGAGATCGTCGATGCCACCCCGTTGCCGGTGGCCGCCGACCTGGAGAACGGCTTTGGCGACCTGCCCGAAGATTGCGGACAGACCATTCTGCGGGCGGCCGAAGCCGGCTTGGTGGGGGGCTCTATCGAGGATGCCAGTGGTCGCAGCGATACGCCGATCTATGATTTCGGGCTGGCAGTAGAGCGTGTGCGCGCAGCCGTGCAAGCGGCGCGCAGCCTGCCGTTCCCGTTCACCCTGTGCGCCCGGGCAGAGAACCTGTTGCATGGGCGCATGGACCTGGACGACACCATCCGGCGCCTGCAGGCCTATGCCGAAGCCGGTGCCGATGTGCTCTACGCGCCCGGGCTGCGTACTGTCGAGGAAATCCGCGCGGTGGTGCAGGCCGTCGCGCCACGGCCGGTGAATGTGCTGATGGGCATGGCGGGCGTGCCGTTGAGCGTCAACCAGTTGCAGGACCTGGGCGTGCGCCGCATCAGTGTCGGCTCATCGCTTGCCCGTGCCGCATTGGGGGCCTTCCACCGGGCTGCGCTGGAGATTCGCGATGAGGGCACCTTCGGCTACGGTGAGCAGGCGCTGCCGTTCGCCCAACTCAACGACCTGTACCGCCGCTGATGAGGGCCGTGCTGGCGTTGCTGGCCGGCCTGTCGTTGATTGCCGGGCTGGCCTGGCAGCTGGGTTGGCGTCTGCCCGCCGCGTGGAACCCATGGGCGCCGCTGGACGTGCGTCAGCCCCCCAATCTGTTGACCCCTTACAAGCTGTCCCGCCTTCGCGATGACCCGGCGCTGTGTCGCCTGGCACTTCAAACCAGTCAGTTGCGCTACCGGGCGCAAGCCGACAGTTCGGCTTCTGCCGACTGCCCATTGCGCAACGTATGGCGCATCGACGGTGGTCATGCTCGGCTTGGCAGCAGCTTCCTGGCCAGTTGTCCGTTGGCAGTGGCGTATGCACTGTTCGAAAACCATGGCCTGCAGCCTGTGGCGCAACGGGTGTTGGGGCAGCCGGTGACGCAGGTCGACCACCTGGGCAGTTTTGCCTGCCGCAATGTCTACCATCGCAAGCAGGGGCGCCTGAGCCAGCACGCCACGGCCGATGCCCTGGACATCAGCGGCTTTCGCCTGCAAGACGGCCAGCGTATCGTCCTTGCGCGGGACTGGCAGGCGGGTGGGCAGAAGGCGGAGTTCCTTCGTCAGGTGCAGCAGGCGGCCTGCGACAGTTTCAGCACGGTACTGGGGCCAGACTACAACGCTGCACATCACAACCACTTTCATGTGGACATGGGCCGCTGGCAGATCTGTCGCTGAGCGTGGGCGCGGTCAGGCGTGGGCGCGCACGTTGTTCAGCACCACCGGGCGTGCCCAGTGAATGTCGAACTCCAGCTCGTTCTGTTGCTTGGCCAAAGTAGGGGTGTCGAACGGCTCGGGGGCCGGCTCCAGCAGGTTGGTCTCGAACTCGGCGATCGGCAGGAACAGCGAGCGCGGGGTAGGGCCGGGGCCGGGTTCGGCAATGGGGTGACCCTGGCTCATCACCACCGGGCGAAGCCAGCTGTTGCTGATATCGAGTTGGCGCTGCTGCTCGATCAGCTCGATTGCGCTGAACGGCTCGGGGGCGGGCGGCAGCAGATTGGCTTCGAGTTCTGCCTTGGGCAGGAACAGGGGCTCGGGCGGTGCCACCTCGGTGTCGTGTACCGGGCAGGCACGCTGGGCGTCGATCAGGGCCAGCGCACGGGCGCCGCCGATCGGCTCGCCGCTGCTCTGGTCGTATTGCACGAACGACTGGCTGACGCTGTCTACCGGCTCTTCCTGCTGCTCGGCCATGGCCCGGGCAAAGAAATCCTGCCACAGGTGGCTGACGCCCCCGAGTGCCTGGGTGTTGTGCTGACTGTAGTTGCCGACAGGCGACAGGTAGGTCAAGCCGATGGGAAGAGTATCTGACATGGCAGTCGCGCGCGTTGTGCTCTGGCAGAATAGCGGGATATTGCCTGTATCGGCTGCGAGGGCCGATACATTAGTGGCTGGGTTCAATTTCTAGGTGTGAATGATGGAAGAGCAGGGCACAGGTATCCGGGTCGAGGCGCTGTCGGCTGAATTCGAGGCGCAAGCCGCTGCGTGGGCACAGCGCCTTGAGTTGCCGCTGCAGGACGACGCTGCCGGGTTTGCCGTGCAGGTGGGCGTTGATGGTTTGCAGATCCAGCAACTGGGCCCGCAGGCACCGGGGCCGGTGCGGGTGGACTTCGTCGAAGGCCAGGCCGCGCACCGGCGCCAGTTTGGCGGCGGCAACGGGCAGATGATTGCCAAGGCGGTGGGCATCGCTCAGGGGGTGCGACCGCAGGTGCTGGATGCCACGGCGGGGCTGGGCAAGGATGCGTTCGTGCTGGCCAGCCTGGGCTGCCAGATGACCCTCATCGAGCGCCAGCCGCTGATTGCCGCGTTGCTGGAAGATGGCCTGGCGCGGGCCCGCGTGGATGAAGAAGTGGGGCCGATTGTCGGGCGCATGCGCTTGCTGACCGGCAACGCCATCGAGCGTATGCGTGCCTGGGAAGGCGAAGCCCCGCAGGTCATTTACCTCGACCCGATGTTCCCGCACCGCGACAAGAGCGCGCTGGTGAAAAAGGAAATGCGTGTGTTCCGGCCCTTGGTCGGTGATGACCTGGACGCCCCGGCGTTGCTCGAAGCTGCGCTGGCGTTGGCCAGCCACCGGGTGGTGGTGAAGCGACCGCGCAAGGCGCCGATCATCGATGGGCCCAAGCCGAGTCACAGCCTGGAGGGCAAATCGAGCCGGTATGACATTTATCCGAAGAAGGCGCTCAAGGCCTGATTTGGCTATGCCTGTGCGGGCCTCTTCGCGGGTAAACCCGCTCCCACAGGATCGATGTGATCCTGAAGTTTGTGCAGCACTTGTGGGAGCGGGTTTACCCGCGAAGAGGCCCGCACAGGCATCCAGATATCAGGGCTGGAACGCCCGCATGAACACCCTGACCACCTCGCGCACATGTGCCTCGGCCTCATCCCCCTCCAGCGGCCCCGCGCACCCCAGCAGCAAGCGGTAATCCGGTGCGCCCTTGACCAGGCAGAAGAAGTGCTCCGCCGCACGCAGCGGGTTGTCGATGCGCAGCAGCCCGCGCTCGTGCGCCCCGCGCAGCAAAGCTTCCATCCCCGCTAGCACGCGCTTGGGCCCGGCTTCGTAGAAGTACTCGCCAAAGCTCGGGTCGAGGCTGCCCTGGGCCATGATCAGGCGGCACAGCTTGACTGCTTCGTCGCTGCTGATCAGCGCCTGGAAACCACGGGCGATTGTCAGCAGTACCTCCTCCACCGGCGCCCCGTCGGGGTACTCGAACAGCAGGTCAGGCAACTGGATCTGACAGGTGGCCATCACCGCCGAGCAGAACAGCGTCTGCTTGTCGGTGAAGTGGCTGTACACAGTAAGCTTCGAAACACCTGCCGCCGCAGCGACCGCATCCATGCTGGTGTTGGCGTAGCCAAGGCTGAGGAACAGGGCCTTGGCCGCTTCGAGAATCGCCTCGCGCTTGGCCAGATCCTTGGGCCGGCCCGGGCCGATGGGGGCGTCGTTGGACATTGTGGTCTGCATCTGGTTGAAGAAACAACATCTTAACGGGTCAGGCGCCATCCGGCTAAACCTGCGGGCAAAACCTGCTGTTTGTCAGCGAAAAGCTGATCGACAGTGAGGTAGGAGATCGAGTGCGACAAAAGCCTAATGCGTGTCGATAAATTGACGGACTAATTTTAGCGTTCGTAAGTTCGCGCCATTCGTCGTTTAATTGACTTTTCGTCCAAGGCAGAAATGCGCCAAAGGGGACGGGTTGCCAAGTCCAAGACCTTGATTTTCAAGTCCAGAGCTCGATAAGTGAGGCTCCGATCCACATGGGCATCGAGTCGCTGACTTATGCCGCAAGGGCCTGCCATTGCGCTTCGCTGGCCTAGACTCCGCTGAAGGGCCTGTAGGATAAGGCTTACAAGGGGAGGACAGGGAGCGTTTTTCATGGGAGGCAGGAAGATGATGCCGGACCCCGTAAAAATCATACGCGTGATGCTAATCGATTGTCGGCCACTGGTGCTCTTGGGGCTTCACGATCTGATTGATGCCAGAAAACCCCGTATGGAAGTGAGTGGCCAGGCCACCACCTATACCCATGCGCTGGATCTTGCCGATCAATTGCGGCCAGATGTCATTTTCTTCAGCTTTTTTCCAGATGCGCTGGACCCGCTCGAGGTAGTTGCCGAACTCGCGCGCACTGGCGGCATGAAAGTGCTGGTGCTCAAGGGGGGGTACGAGACCGTCCCCGTTGCACTGGCCATCGAGGCGGGCGCGCTTGGCATCGTGCTGGCCGAGGACTCAACGGAGTCGATTATCCAGGCCATCATCAAAGTCCACCATTGCGACATCGGGCTGGACAGAGCCTGGGTCAGTGGGCTTTCCGGTTATGCCTCGGCCAGGCATATACCGTTCAGGTGCAATCCGGCGCAGGCGAAACATGCACGGCTGACGTTGCGCGAGCGGGAACTCGTTCGCGCCATCGTTGGTGACCCGTCCGCCAAGTACCTGTGCATTGCCGGGCGCCTGGGTATCAGCGAGCACACCGTGCACAATCACCTCAGCAACATCTATCAGAAGCTCAACCTCACCAACCGCATCGACTTGCTGATGTATGCGGTGCGTCACGGACTCATCGGTGGCGAAGAGCCGCCTGCATCCACATTGGGGGAGATGGACTGAATACCCAGTGGCCAGGGCCTTTGGGGGCGAAGCTTGTCCTATCCTGCAAAAGTACACGCTGCGAAGGTAATGCCAGTCAGTTAGCGTCATTGGGGCTGCTGCGCAGCCCATCGCCGGCAAGCCGGGCTCCCACAGGGACCGCGAAAATCTTGAGGTCTGCGCCCTACCTGTGGGAGCCGGCTTGCCGGCGATGGGTCGCAAAGCGGCCCCAAATCGCTTAACAGACTGGCATTACGCTGCGAGGGTGGTTTCCAGCCACCCTCGCAGGTTTCACGCACGCAATGTTTCAGGCGCTGCCATTGAAGATGTCGTTGTTGTCGATGTGGACCCCGACCAGGGTGATGGTCGTCGTCTGCCCGCCGGATTCGGCAATGGTCACGATGCTGTCTGCGCCAGTGTTGTCGATCGACTGGACGACGGCATTTGGATCGCCATTGAGCACCAGCGTGTCTCGTTGCCCCGCGCCTGCATCGAACCCGCTGACCTGGTAGAGGAGCTCATCGGTCGACAGGTCGACGTTGAAGGCATCGCGCTGGCCGGTCGTGCCAACCAGGGTGAAGTCGAACGGTGCGTTGTCCGGTTCGTTGGCGAACAGGTTGGCGTCGAACGTGCTACTCGCGGAGTCGCCATCTTTGTCCGTCAGCGTGGCACTGAACTGCAATTTGACGTCGCTGGCCAGGTTCTCGGTTTCCTTGATGAACTCGATTACCGGGATCTTGATGTCGCCTCGCCCCATCGTCAGTTGAACGGCGTCGATCAGCGTCGAGCCTTCCTTCTGGACCAGGAAGGACACTTGGCCGCCAGCCTCTGGTGTCAGGGTATTCACCTCGGTCAGGTTCGACGTCGTCCCGTCCGCGTAGTAGATCCGGTAGTACAGGTCCTCGGTCGCGGTGTTGTAGCCCGCTACGGAGTTGTCGATGAAGATCTTCATGCCCGTCAACAGCGTCTCAGGGTTGATCACGAAACTCTCATCGGCGGCGCTGATCGCTGCCAGGTTGTCGCCCTGGAGCACGTTGTTGGCGACGCCGATACCGGAAGTGCTGACGTTCATGGCCGCTGGGTCGATGTACGACGGCAGGGGATTGGTCTGTAGCGAGGCTTCGGTCGGGTCGGGGGCCCCGAGCCCTATGCCGGTGAAGATGTCTGCCGTCGAGGCGAGTGCTTTGGCGGAGAAGAACACGATCTCCTCGGATGCCGATGGAATGGTCGGGTCGTTCGTTTTGGGGATCAGCAAGGTGCGAACAGGGTCCGGGCCGCCGGCATCGAGCGAGCCGTCGGCACTGCTGAACGTGGTGACCGAACTGAAGCCTTGCACCAGGTCCAGTGTATAGCTGCCATTGGCAAAGGCCGTCAGCGTGTAGTCGATCGTGGTGTTGGCCGTTGTGGCGTTATTGTCGAAGTCCCCGGTCAAGGTGCCGTTGAAGTGGAACGCACCATTGGCGTCGGGCGAAGGCGACGTCTCGGTGAGTGTGCCGGTACCGGTCGTAGTGGTGTTGTCTGGCCTGACCAGCGTGAACTGGCCACCTACCAGCGAAATGTCCAGACCGGTCGTCCCCAGGCCGTCGGCGCCGATCGTACTGTTCCAGAACCCATATTGCGGCAGGATACTCCCGGTTCCGATCAGGTTGCCGAAGGCAAGTGTCGGTCCATCATCGTGGAATACCAGGTTCTGCCCGATGTTCAGGGTAGCCTGGGCGCTGTCGCCGTCCTTGTCGGTCTTGGTCGCGGTCAAGGTCACCAGGTTGTCGGCGGTCAGGGTCTTCGAGTCATCGGGGTTGCTGGCGTCGGGGTGCACGATGGCGCGAAGCTGGTCGAGAGTAACGGAACCGTTGCTGGCGACGCTGACGGTGAACACCAGGTGGTTGCCGACGGCCGTGCGGCCTTCCACCACGGTGCCGTTGAGCGACAGATTGACTGCCGAGCCGGTAGCCGTGTCGGTCAGGCCGGAGGCGCCGGCCACCACGCCCAGGGCGTAGGTGAGCGTACCGGCGTCATCGGCGCCGAAGGCCGAGGTGAAGTTGGCGGCGAAGCTCTGGGTGGCGTCGGTCGCCAGGAATGTTTCATCGACGGTCAGGACCGGTTCCGTGCCGGTGGTGCTGATGCTTGGACCGTCATCCTTGAATTCCAGGTTCTGCCCGATGTTGAGGGTGGCCTGGGCGCTGTCGCCGTCCTTGTCGGTCTTGGTCGCGGTCAAGGTCACCAGGTCGTCGGACGTCAGGGTCTTCGAGTCATCGGGGTTGTTGGTGTCTGGGTGCACGACGGCACGAAGCTGGTCGAGGGTGACCTCGCCGTTGCTGGCGACGCTGACGGTGAACACCAAGTGATTGCCGACAGCCGAACGGCCTTCCACCACGGTGCCATTGAGCGACAGGTTGACTGCCGAGCCGGTGGCCGTGTCGGTCAGGCCGGAGGCGCCGGCCACCACGCCCAAGGCGTAGGTGAGCGTGCCGGCGTCATCGGCACCGAAGGCCGAGGTGAAGTTGGCGGCGAAGCTTTGCGTGGCGTTGGTCGTCAGGTCCGTTTCATCGACGGTCAGGACCGGTTCCGTGCCGGTGGTGCTGATACTGGGCCCATCGTCTTCGAAGCTCATTTTGGAGCCGATTTCGGCGGTTGCGGTAGAAACCTGGCGTAGCATGAAACCGCCGATATCGAAGTCGGCATGTTCATTGCCTTTGGCGTCGACGGCGGCCCCATTCTCGACGAGTACGCGGTTGTGATCCTGTGTGGTGGTGTACTCGATCTTCTGGCCGGCTTTGATGCCGGTGAGGGTGGCGACGCCGGAAGCAAAGCTGATGACGATGCTCGGGTCATTCACCGACCCGTTTGAATTCTCGATCACCTGGCCAGTGGCGATATTGATGACGCGAACGTTGGTGATCGCCACCGCCGCATCGTTGGCGTAGCCATTGACGAAATTCACGCCAGGTTCAGCGGCGGTGCTGAAGGCGCTGATCCTGACCACGGCGCTCTTGCCGCTTTGCAACTGCACGACATCGAACGTGGCCGACCTTGCATTGAACACGGCGGTGAAGTCGACGTTAGCTTCGATATCCGCTTCGTTCTGGTCCAGGTTGGGAATGGTCACATTCTGCCGGGCACCGGTGACGAAGGTAAAACGGACACCTTCCTGTTCCACGATCATCTGGTTGTTGGTGCCGAAGGTGGTCGGGCCGCCCGCCTGGCTGGTATTGATCGTATCGCCCGTGGTGATGTTGGCACCGCTCGACTGGTCGGCCGGGTCCTTGCCGGTGGCGATGATCGTCGGGTCGGTGATGCGCAGGATGCCTCCATCATTGACGACGGTCGGGTTCGCGGTGGTGAACATCAGGAACAGGTTCTGGCCGGAGGGTGCGTTGGCCAGGCTGAATGCCAGGTCCTGGCTGGTGCCGATGAACACCTTGTTCAGCAGATTGACCGCATCGTCAGGGTTGCCCGTGTTCGGGTGCTTCAGCGGCTGGTATTCCACCGTCCAGATCTTGCCGCCGCTGACGGGCGATCCGGTTTCTTCGATATAGCCCGCGAAGATGATCGCGCCTGTCGGCCCGCCAGCGCGGCCCAGCACGATGTTGTTGTTGGTATCGGTGTAGAGCAGGATGTCGACGCCATTGAGGGTATCCAGCCCGCTGTCCAAGCCATTGAGAGGCGCGCCAACGCTGTTGGTGAAGCTGATGTCGGTGATGCTGCCTCCCGGTACCGGGGTGATGCTGAACGCATTGCTCCCGGTGTTGCCGACGGCGCCGGTATAGCCGCTCAAGGCGGCACCTGCCGGGGTACCGGCCCCCAGTGTGGTCAAGCGGTTCGAGAAGGCGGAGGGCAGGGACGCCACCAGGATGTCGTTGTCGTCGGCATCCGAGGCCGGGGTTGGTGTGGCTGTGCCGTTCTGCAACGCGGCCGTTTCGTCCAGCGTCACGCTCACACCGGTCGCGGTGATGATCGGCGCGCTGTCTGTGAACGAGGCCGTGGCCATCACATCGTCAGCGCTGCCTAACACTTGGTCAGCACCCGTGGCGGTCGCGCTGAGCAGGAAGGTGGCGCCCGCCGAATCGTCGGGGTTGACGTACCACGAGGTGGTGATGCTGCCGTTGACCTGGCCGTCGAGATCGTCAGCGCCGCCGTCGGTCACGTACCAGGGGGTGTGACCTTCGCCGGAGCTGTTGGCGAGTACATCGTCGGGAGTGCCCCACAGCTTGTCCGCACCGGCGTCCGTGACATGGTCCACCTCGAATGCGACCGTGCTGCCAGCCGCAAAGCCGCTGGCCGTGATGGTGGCAGTGCTGCCAGGACTATAGTCGCTCAGGTCGGTGGTAACGGTTGGTGAGGAGATGGGGGGTAGGTCGTCGCCGGAGGGGCTGCTGTGTTTGTCCGTTGGCGAGGCGTTCTTCTTGCGAATAGTCATGGCTCTCTCCCAGGCACTGCCGGTTGTAGAGGCCGGACCAGGCCTCTGTAATAGGCCTCCACTATGGCGAAGCGCCATGAGTCACGCATCGGCTGATACTCCTAGGCGGGGTGGGAGTATCGGACTACATGGCACTGGCGCCGGGAGGCCGAAGGCGCACGGTCGCATGTTGTTCAACGCGCGCCTGTCGTATTCGGCTGCAGCCTCTTCCCGGCGTCCGTTGCCTGACTTAATATACTCTCCAGTACAAATATTGAATGTGCCCTCCGCGAAAGGATTCATCATGTTGCGCCATGCCTTGTCCATCGCTCTGTCCGCCGCTGCCGTGCTGTTGCTGGCGGCGTGCGGCCAGGAAGCCGCCCCACCTGCTGCGCCGCGCCCGGCGCTGGTGGTGCAGCCGCAGCCGGCCGAAGCCGCTGCCGACAGTTACCCCGGCGAAGTGCGGGCGCGCTTCGAGCCGGAGCTGGCTTTCCGCATCGGCGGCAAGGTCAGCAAACGCCTGGTCGAGGAGGGGCAGCGGGTCAAGGCCGAGCAGCCGCTGGCCGAACTTGACCCGCAGGATGTGCGCCTGCAACTGGAAGCCAACCGTGCCCAGTTGGCGGCCGCCGAAGCCAACCTGTCGCTGGTGCGCGCCGAGCGTGATCGTTACCAGAAGCTGCTGGACCGGCAGATGGTCAGTCATTCCCAGTTCGATAACGCCGAAAACCTCTATCGCGCCGGCCTAGCCCGGCTGAAACAGGCCAAGGCCGAGTTCGACGTGGCCGGCAATCAGGCTGAATATGCCGTGCTGCGCGCACCCCAGGCCGGGGTGATCGCCAAGCGCCAGGTGGAAGTGGGCCAGGTGGTCGCCGCAGGGCAGACCGTGTTCACCCTGGCCGCCGATGGCGAGCGGGAAGTGGCCATCGGCCTGCCGGAGCAGCAGTTCGCCCGCTTCGCCGTGGGCCAGCCGGTGAGCGTGGAGCTGTGGTCGCACCCGCAAGAGCGCTTCCAGGGGCGCATCCGCGAGCTGTCACCGGCCGCCGACCCGCGTTCGCGCACCTTCGCTGCCCGCATCGCCTTTACCTCGGCCGCCACACCGGCGGAGCTGGGCCAGAGCGCCCGGGTATTCATCGCCCACGAAGGGCTGATCCCGCTGGCGGTGCCCCTGTCGGCAGTCACTGCGGAAAACGGCCAGGCCTACGTCTGGCGGGTCACCAAGGACAGCCGCCTGGAGCGGGCAGTGGTACGCCTGGGGGCTTATGGTGCCGACAGCGTACCCGTGCTCGAAGGCCTCGCCCCCGGCGACTGGGTAGTCGCCGCGGGTGGCCATGTATTGCGCGAGGGCCAGGAGATACGCCCCGTGGATCGTACCAATCGCGTAGTGAACCTGACGGCCAAGGAGTAAGTCCCGATGGGTTTCAACCTTTCTGCCTGGGCGCTGCGCAACCGCCAGATCGTCCTGTTCCTGATGGTCCTGCTGGCGGCCATTGGCGCCATGTCCTACACCAAGCTCGGCCAGAGCGAGGACCCACCGTTCACCTTCAAGGCCATGGTCATTCGTACCCTGTGGCCTGGTGCCACTGCCGAGGAAGTGTCGCGGCAGGTTACCGAGCGCATCGAGAAGAAGCTGATGGAAACCGGCGAGTACGAGCGGATCGTCTCGTTTTCCCGCCCCGGCGAATCGCAGGTCACCTTCATGGCCCGCGACTCGCTGCATTCCAAGGACATCCCCGAGCTGTGGTACCAGATCCGCAAGAAGGTCGCGGACATCCGCCACACTTTGCCGCCGGAAATCCAGGGCCCGTTTTTCAATGACGAGTTCGGCACCACCTTCGGCAACATCTATGCGCTGACCGGTGAGGGCTTCGACTACGCGGTGCTCAAGGACTATGCCGACCGTATCCAGATCCAGCTGCAGCGGGTCAAGGACGTGGGCAAGGTCGAGCTGATCGGCCTGCAGGACGAGAAAATCTGGATCGAGCTGTCCAACCTCAAGCTGGCCACCCTCGGCGTGCCACTGGAGGCCGTGCAGCAGGCCCTGCAGGAACAGAATGCGGTCAGCACCGCCGGCTTCTTCGAAATGCCCAGCGAGCGCCTGCAACTGAGGGTGAGCGGGCGCTTTGACAGCGTCGAGCAGATTCGCCAGTTCCCCATCCGCGTGGGCGATCGCACCTTCCGTATTGGCGATGTGGCCGAAGTGCACCGCGGCTTCAACGACCCGCCCGCACCGCGCATGCGCTTCATGGGCGAGGATGCCATTGGCCTGGCGGTGTCGATGAAGGACGGCGGCGACATCCTGGTGCTGGGCAAGGCATTGGAAAGCGAGTTCGAGCGCCTGGCCCGCAGCCTCCCGGCCGGCATGGAGCTGCGCAAGGTTTCGGACCAGCCGGCGGCGGTCAAGGCCGGCGTGGGCGAGTTTGTCCAGGTGCTGGTCGAGGCGCTGGTCATCGTGCTGCTGGTGAGCTTCTTCTCGCTGGGCCTGCGCACGGGGCTGGTGGTGGCGCTGGCTATCCCGCTGGTGTTGGCCATGACCTTCGCCGCCATGCACTACTTCGGCATCGGCCTGCACAAGATCTCCCTTGGCGCGCTGGTGCTGGCCCTGGGCTTGTTGGTCGATGATGCGATCATTGCCGTGGAGATGATGGCGATCAAGATGGAGCAGGGCTACGACCGCCTCAAGGCGGCCAGCTACGCCTGGAGCAGCACCGCCTTCCCGATGCTCACCGGCACCCTGATAACGGCGGCGGGCTTCCTGCCCATTGCCACGGCAGCCTCCAGTACGGGCGAATACACCCGTTCGATCTTCCAGGTGGTGACCATCGCCTTGCTGACCTCCTGGGTGGCCGCCGTGGTATTCGTGCCTTACCTGGGCGAGCGCCTGCTGCCAGATCTGGCCAAGCTGCATGCCGCGCGCCATGGCAAGGACGGCCACGCGCCAGACCCTTACGCCACACCGTTCTACCAGCGTGTACGGCGTGTGGTGGAGTGGTGCGTGCGGCGGCGCAAGACGGTGATCCTGCTGACCATTGCCGCCTTTGTCGGCAGTATCCTGCTGTTCCGCTTCGTGCCCCAGCAGTTCTTCCCGGCCTCCGGGCGCCCGGAGTTGATGGTCGACCTGAAACTGGCCGAGGGTGCCTCGCTGGCCAACACCGCCGAGCGGGTCAAGCAACTGGAGGCGTTGCTCAAGCAGCAGGAGGGTATCGACAACTACGTGGCCTATGTGGGCACCGGTTCGCCGCGTTTCTACCTGCCGCTGGACCAGCAGCTGCCGGCGGCCAGCTTCGCCCAGTTCGTGGTACTGGCCAAGTCGATGGAGGACCGCGAGCGCCTGCGCAGCTGGCTGATCACCACCGTGGACCAGCAGTTCCCCGACCTGCGTGCCCGGGTCACCCGCCTGGAAAACGGCCCGCCCGTGGGTTACCCGGTGCAGTTCCGGGTAACTGGCGAGCACATCGAGAAGGCCCGTGCGCTGGCCCGCGAAGTGGCCGACAAGGTGCGCCAGAACCCGCATGTGGTCAACGTTCATCTGGACTGGGAAGAGCCGAGCAAGGCGGTGTTCCTCGAGATCGACCAGGACCGCGCCCGCGCCCTGGGCGTGAGCACCGCGCACCTGTCGAGCTTCCTGCAAAGCTCGCTGACCGGCACCACGGTCAGCCAGTACCGCGAGGACAACGAGCTGATCGAGATCCTGCTGCGCGGCACCCGCCAGGAACGCAGCGAGCTGGGCAACCTCGGCAGCCTGGCATTGCCGACCGACAATGGCCAGAGCGTGGCGCTGTCGCAGGTCGCGACCCTGGAGTACGGCTTCGAGGAAGGCATCATCTGGCACCGTAACCGCCTGCCGACGGTGACCGTGCGCGCCGATATCTACGACAAGGAGCAGCCGGCGACGCTGGTGAAGCAGATAGAGCCGACCCTGCATGACATCCGCGCCAAGCTGCCGGATGGCTATTTGCTGGAAGTGGGCGGCACGGTCGAGGACTCCGAGCGCGGGCAAAAGTCCGTGAATGCCGGCATGCCGCTGTTCGTGGTGGTGGTGCTGAGCTTGCTGATGATCCAGCTGCGCAGCTTCTCGCGCACGGTGATGGTGTTCCTCACTGCGCCTCTGGGGCTGATTGGCGTGACCTTGTTCCTGCTGGTGTTCCGCCAGCCGTTCGGCTTTGTCGCCATGCTCGGCACCATTGCCCTGGCGGGGATGATCATGCGCAACTCGGTGATCCTGGTGGACCAGATCGAGCAGGACATTGCGGCGGGTATGGAGCGCTGGCAGGCGATCATCGAAGCCACGGTGCGGCGGTTCCGCCCGATCGTGCTGACTGCACTGGCGGCGGTGCTGGCGATGATTCCGTTGTCGCGTAGCGTGTTCTACGGGCCGATGGCGGTGGCGATCATGGGCGGGTTGATCGTGGCCACCGTGCTTACCCTGCTGTTCTTGCCGGCGTTGTATGCGGCTTGGTTCAGGGTGAAGAAGGGCTGAAGGCCGCTCCCACAAAGGTCCTGCATTCGCCGATCAATGTGGGAGCGGCCTTGTGTCGCGATGGGCTGCAAAGCAGCCCCCGGGGCCATCAGAGGGCGCCGAAGACCTTCTTGGCCAGGCTGGTAGCCGCTTCAGCCGGGTTCTGGCGGATGCTCTGCTCCTGCTTGGCAATCATCTCGAACAGGCCATCCAGTGCCTTTTCAGTCACGTAGTTCTCGATGCTGGCGCTTTTGGCGTCGACCACACCCAACGCCACGGCCTGCCCGGCAAAGTTGTTGTACTGCTGAGCCAGGCCAACCTTGTCGGTAGCCTGCTTGACGATCGGCAGGAACCTGGCGCGGATCTGTTCGCGGCTGCTCTTGTTCAGGTACTGGGTGGCCGAGTCGTCACCGCCGCTGAGGATGCCTTTGGCATCTGTCACGCTCATGTTCTTCACGGCATCCACCAGAATCGCCTGGGCCTGCGGCACGGCAGCCTCGGCGGCCTTGTTCATGCTGGTTTCCAGGGCTTCGACCTGTTCACCCTTGCCGAACATCTTCATCGCCTTGGCGGCCTTGCCCAGGTTGCCTGGCAGTTCGATGCGCACATCCGGGTTGTTGCTGAAGCCGCCCGGCGTGCTCAGCTGCTTGACGGCCAGTTGTGCGCCTTGAGTCAGGGCATCCTTCAGGCCGCCGGTGGCGTCTTTCTGGGTCAGGTCGCCGAGCGACAGGGCCAGGGCACTGGCCGACAGCAGCAGGCCGGCACACAGGGTGGTGAAGCGCAGGGAAGTGCGGATCATGAAGCTTTCCTTGTAAACAGATGAGTACGGGTATCAGCGAACCGGGTCGACCTTCACCCGCACGGGCTGTGGGTCACTGCCGTCGAGCATGACGCCGTGGTGTTCGGTGTTGATGAACAGCAGCTTGCCGTCCAGTTCGATGCGCGCGCTTACCGCATAGCGGTGGCCGGGCTTGACCTGGGCCGGGTCGTAGGTGAGGTGGAACGGCAGCGGTACGTTGCCTTTGACCGGGCCGGCCTGGCGGGCCAGGGTAACCGCCGGGGCATCCATCAGCGAGACATCCTGCAGTTCCACGCTGAGGGTGGCGGCAGATGGCAGGGCGCTGCGCTGCAGGTAGAAGACTTCGCCATCCAGGCTGGCCTGGTTGGACGGGGTGTGGCTGGAACAGGCTGCGAGCAAGGATGCGCAACACAGCATAAAAAGCTTTTTCATGGTATCTCCGAAGTCCTAGGCGTTGGCTTGTGGCCAACCCCAGGGACTTTAGCGGATTTCTTCTGACGGGTCCTTGATGTAGATGTGATTGAGGGAATTGAGCGGACGAAGAGGAACGCAGATATTCAGTTGCGGCGCGGCTACCGTAAGGTGATTGCGTCCGTTAGTCGCTGGTGCGGACGGGGTCAGAGGGAAAGCTGGCCTGGGCCGCTAGCAATCTGGTCGACCGTCACACGTTGGGTACCGGACACTGTGCCTGGCTCGATCGAGTGACGGCTGGTGTTGATGTAGTGCAGTCGATCATCTTTTTCGATGCGCACGGCGAGGGCATAACTACGGCGTGGATCGATCAGGCTGCTGTCAAAAGTCAACGGCAGATTGATCGGCATCAGGCCGCCACAGCGCAGGCGCAGCTCGGCAAGGCTGATGGCCGGTGCGTCCGCCATGGAGACATCGATCAGGCTCAACTTGACCAGCCCGGACGGTGGAAGGGTGTTATCGCCAGAAGAAACGATTTCAACGTTGAATGATTTCATTAGCGTCATTTCAGAACTCCTTGACAGGGGGGCAGATGCAGCACATCGATACTCCCCCCTCTCAAGGGGCGTGAGCAGACTGAAAGCCTACCCTTGCACCAGATCCACCGGCTCATCACGGTGCAACGCCACCTGGCGGATCGACAGGCGCAGTTCCGCCGACAGCACACGCTTGGCCACGCCTTCTGCCAATTCGCCGAGCTTGTCGTGATAACCCAGCTTGCCTTGCGCGTCAGCGTGCAGCACTCCTTGCTCGACCAAGGTCTGGATGAAGTGGCGGAACAGGGTCTTGTCGAAGAACTCCGGGGCGTTCAGGCCATGCAAGATCGACAGGCGCTGGGCCATCATCACGCACAGGTCTTCCAGTTCTTCGGCGCTGAGGCTGTTCTGTCCGCTGTTGAGCAGCAGCGAAGTTGCCATGTAGAAGCGCTGCAGGGTCTGGGTGATGGTGCGGGCGAGCAGGGTGAGCAATACGAACTGCCGCGAGCTGGGTGCCGGGCGAATGTAAGTATCGTTGTCCTGGCGCAGCAGCCCTTGCTCGACCAGTGCGGCCAGCCACTGGTCGATCACCGCATCCAGCTGCTCCGGCGTCCAGCGCAGGAACAGTTCGGCCTGCAGGTAAGGGTACAGCGCATGCACATACTGGCCCAGCAGTTCGCGGCTCATGCGCGAGCTGCTGAGGAAGAAGCTGGCCAGCAGCGCCGGCAAGGCGAAAATGTGCAGCACGTTGTTGCGGTAATAGGTCATCAGCACCGCGTTGCCTTCATCCAGGTACAGGATGCGGCCAAGGGCGTCCTTCTGCTCGGCGACCAGGTTCATGCCGCGCACGTGTTCGATCAGCGCCAGGCCATCGCCCTCGGGCAGGGTGGTGTGCGGCGAATAGGGCACCTGGCGCAGCAAGGCCAGGTACAGGTCGAGCACGCGGGTCAGGGCGCGCTCGTCCAGGGCCAGGCGGCTGGTGGACAGCAGCGCCAGGGCCACCAGGTTGACCGGGTTGATCGCGGCCGCCTCGTTGAGGTGGCGGGCCACGGTTTCGCCCAGGCGGGTGGTGGCGGCGTTGAGCCAGGCAGGGCGGTATTGCGGGCCGTGGTCCTGTTCACGCCAGCCGGGCTGTTGCTGGTCGAGGAAGCCGGCCAGGCGGATCGGTTCGCCAAAGTTCACATACACCTGGCCAAAGCGCTGCTTTAGCGCACCGAATACCTTGAAGATGTCGAAGATCGACTCTTTCTTCTTGCTGGCACCGCGCAATTCGCCCAGGTAGGTGCGCCCTTCGAGCACGCGTTCGTAGCCGATGTACACCGGCACGAACACGATCGGTGTGCGCGACGAGCGCAGGAAGCTGCGCAAGGTAATGGCCAGCATCCCGGTGCGTGGCTGCAGCATGCGCCCGGTGCGCGAGCGGCCGCCTTCGACGAAGTATTCGACCGGGAAACCCTTGGTGTAGAGGGTGTGCAGGTATTCATTGAATACTGCGGTGTACAGCGGGTTGCCCTTGAACGTACGGCGCATGAAGAAGGCACCGCCACGGCGCAGCAGGTTGCCCACCAGCGGCATGTTGAGGTTGATGCCCGCAGCCACGTGCGGCGGTGTCAGGCCGTTGCGGAACAACAGGTACGACAGCAGCAGGTAATCGATGTGGCTGCGATGGCACGGTACGTAGATCACTTCGTGGCCAGGGGCGATGCCCTGCACCTGGTCGATGTGGTTGACCTTGATGCCGTCGTAAATCTTGTTCCAGAACCAGCTCAGCACCACTTCGAGAAAGCGGATGGCGGTGTAGGTGTAGTCCGAGGCGATCTCGTTGCCATAGCGCAGAGCCTGGGCTTCGGCCTTGGCCAGCGGCAGGTTCTCGCGCTGCGCCTCATCGACGATGGCCTGGCGCACCTGGGGGGCGTGGATCAGGCCCTTGACCAGGTTGCGCCGGTGCGAGATGTCCGGGCCGATGACGGCGGTCTTGAGGTTGCGAAAGTGCACGCGCATCAGGCGCTGGGCCATGCGCACGGTGCGCTCGTGGCCCTTGTTGTGCTGTACCAGTTCGCGCAGGTGGATGGGTGCGGAGAACTGCACCCGGGTCTTGCGCCCGAGGATCAGTACGGTCAGCAGCCGGCGCAGGCGCCCGGTAACTGCCCAGCTGTCGGCGAACAGCAACTTCCACGGGCTGGACTCACTCGCCGGGGTCTGGCCCCAGAACACACTGACCGGAATGATCTGCGCATCCTCTTCGGCATGCTGGCTGACGGCGGCGACCAGGCGCTCCAGGGTGGGCGGGGCGCCGCGCTTGTCATGGCGGCCGAGCCAGTCCGGGTCCGGGGTCAGGTAGAAGAATGCCGCCGGTTCCTGCAGCGGGCCAACCGCTACTGGCAGCACCGGGCGCGGCAGGCCTGCCTTGGTGCATTCATGGTCGAGCACGGCCAGGTCGGTGAGTGCGGGCGAGGGCAAGGCGTAGAACACCGGGCGGCTGCGGTCGAGCTTGAGGGTGAGGGAGGACTGGTTGATGGTCTCGGAGCGCACCCACAGGTACAACAGGCGACGCAGGGCGCCGAAGATCAGGCGGCGCAGGGGGGAACGGGTCATGGGGTGTGTGCCCTGGGTGTGATTTTCAGGTGGGTATCCAGCCATTTAGTCTGCCGTATCCGCGCAAGTTCAGCAAAAATCGCCGAACGGCGCGACGGTCATCAAATTTTTTTGTTCTGTGTCATATACTCGGCCTGCCACTTGCAAGATATTTGCGCAAGCGGCGTCGACACAGGGAGCAGACCCTGTGTCTGCAAGGCGATCTTCACAATAAAAATCCGGAGTAGTTCAGATGTCGTCTCGTGAGACTGGGAATGTAAAGTGGTTCAACGATGCCAAGGGTTATGGCTTCATTCAGCGCGAAGGTGGTGCGGATGTCTTCGTCCACTATCGGGCGATCCGCGGTGAGGGGCATCGTACCCTGGTCGAAGGGCAACGGGTGGAATACGCCTGCGTGCAGGGCCAGAAAGGCCTGCAAGCCGAAGACGTAGTGGGCCTCTGAGCCTCAAGCTGTAACGGTTTGTGTGGGAGCCGGCTTGCCGGCGATCACCGGCGAAGCCGGTGCCAGGCACCGTGTTGCCTGCATCGCCGGCAAGCCGGCTCCCACAAAAAATACCGCTCAAGCGGTGCGCCAGGTGATTTCCTCTTCACCGTCGGCGCTGATGCGGACCCAGCGGTCGGCATCTTCTTCCCCATCTTCTTCCACCCAGCCACCTGGCGCGCAACGCACTTCCACACCCAGTGCAGCAAATGCAGCGCGGGCGCAGGCGACGTCATCGGCCCACGGCGTCTGGTCGCTTTCCAGGTACAGGCTGTTCCATTTCCCTACAGCCTTGGGTAGCCAGGTGACCGGAATGTTACCGGCCAGGCATTTGAAGGTATGGCCTTTCTGCTTCCATTCGCTGCATGGGCCGATTGCCTGGGCGAGCCACTCGGCAATCTGCTTGTGGTCGACGTCGGCGTCCTTCAGGTAGATCTCGATATCAGGTTGGCGCATAAGGGCTCCGGGTGTGCTCAGTCTTGGCGCACGAAATAGTCATAACGCATGGAAACCGTGACTTCGAACGGCTCGGGCTGGTCGATGACCCGGGCACGCTTTTCGGCACTGGCGCGCCAGCCGTGCGGGGTCATGGCCAGCAGGTCGGCGCGGGCCTTGGGTGCGGCCAGGCTCAGGCGGAACTCCAGGGTTTCGCTGTGGGCATGGGCCATGCCTTCGGGGACCAGGGCCAGGTGTTTGTCGTCGGCATACGGGCGCACTTCATCGTAGAGCACTTCGCGCAGTTCCATCAGGTGGCCGCTGGTGGGGCCGACCCGCATCAGGCCGCCGCCGGGGCCGAGCAGGCGCTTGGCCTCGGCCCAGTCCAGCGGGCTGAACACGCTGGCGATGAACTGGCAGCTGGCGTCGGCAAGCGGCACGCGGGCCATGCTGGCGACCATCCAGGTAACCTCGGGCGCGCGGCGGCAGGCACGCTTGACTGCCTCGCGGGAAATGTCCAGTGCGTAGCCGTCGGCAGCCGGCAGAGCCTGGGCGATCTGCGCAGTGTAGTAACCCTCGCCACAGCCGATGTCCAGCCAGGCCCCGGGCTGGCGCTCGGCGGCCAGCTCGGCCAGGCGGCGCGCCACCGGCGCGTAGTGGCCGGCGTCGAGAAAATTGCGGCGGGCTTCGACCATGGCCTGGTTGTCACCGGGGTCGCGGCTGTTCTTGTGCTGCACCGGCAGCAGGTTCAGGTAACCCTGGCGGGCCCGGTCGAAGCGGTGGCCGGCCGGGCACACCACACCGTTGTCGAGCCGGCTCAGTGGCGCCTGGCAAAGAGGGCAGGCGAGCATCAGGCGAGCAACCGGACCAGGGTCTGGTAGTAGATTTCGGTCAGCAGGTCGAGGTCGCTGGCCAGAATCCGTTCATCCACCTGGTGGATGGTGGCGTTGACCGGGCCGAGTTCGACCACCTGGGTGCCCATGGTGGCGATGAAGCGGCCATCGGAGGTACCGCCGCTGGTCGACGGCTGGGTGTCGCGGCCGGTGACGCCCTTGATGCTGGCCGAAACGGCGTCCAGCAATTCGCCCGGTTCGGTAAGGAACGGCAGGCCCGACAGCGCCCAGTCGATCGACCAGTCCAGCTCATGCTTGTCGAGGATTGCCGACACCCGCGCCTGCAGGTCTTCGACAGTCGACTCGGTGGAGAAGCGGAAGTTGAACAGTGCGGTCAGGTCGCCCGGGACCACATTGGTGGCACCGGTGCCGGAGTTGAGGTTGGAGATCTGGAAGCTGGTCGGCGGGAAGAACGCATTGCCTTCGTCCCAGTGCTCCGCCGCCAGTTCTGCCAGGGCCGGTGCGGCCAGGTGGATCGGGTTGCGTGCCAGGTGCGGGTAGGCCACATGGCCCTGCTTGCCGCGCACTGTGAGCTTGGCGCCCAACGAGCCTCGGCGGCCGTTCTTGACCACGTCACCCAGCAGGGTGGTGCTGGAGGGCTCGCCAACGATGCACCAGTCCAGGCGCTCGTTGCGTGCTTTCAGGCGCTCGACCACGGCCTTGGTGCCATGGTGGGCCGGGCCTTCCTCGTCGCTGGTGATCAGGAACGCCACCTTGCCGCGGTGGTTCGGGTAGTCCTGCACGAAGCGCTCGCTGGCAATCACCATGGAGGCCAGGCTGCCTTTCATGTCGGCGGCGCCACGGCCGCAGAGCATGCCATCGGCGTCGATCAGCGCTTCGAACGGCTCATGCTGCCATTGCTGTACCGGGCCGGTGGGTACCACATCGGTGTGGCCGGCGAAGCACAGCACCGGGCCGTCCTGGTTGCCGTGAGTGGCCCAGAAGTTGTCGACGTCCTCGATACGCATCGGTTCCAGCTGGAAGCCCACGGCGCCCAGGCGATTCATCATCTGCGCCTGGCAGTCAGCGTCGACGGGGGTGACCGAGGGGCGACGGATCAGGTCGCAGGCCAGTTGTAGGGTGGGCGAGAGCTCGGCAGGGGCCGTCATGGGGGACTCCGGGGCAAGGCGGGGAAATCTGAGGGGCGTTATCTTATATCAAACCGTCAGGCCAATGGGGCCGCTTTGCGGCCCATCGCGACACAAGGCCGCTCCTACAAGCGATCGCGCCGCATCTGACAGGATGCGATCCACTGTAGGAGCGGCCTTGTGTCGCGAAAGGGGCGCAAAGCGCCCCCGGCATTCTCAAGCCTGCTGCGGCTCAGCGGCCTTCTCCCCAGGCTTGGGCAGCGAAGACAGGAACGCCATCACCAACGCCGCCACATAAGGCAACGACTGCACCAGCAACATCGCCACCCAGAAGCGCATGTCCGAACTCGGCAGGCCCTGCACCAGGTAGATACCCAGCGCCGCGCCCCACAACAGCAACATGATGAACAGCTCTTCCCGCGCCTCGGAAATCGCCACCAGCAACCCATGGCTGTCGGCGTTTTTCGGCGTGCGGAAGAACGGCATGCTGCTGGTGAAGAACCCGTACAGCACCGCCTTGGCGATGGTATGCGACAGTGCCAGCCCCGCCAGCGCCGCTGCAAAGGCATCTTTCAGGTTCACCCCTACGGCGCGGCGGTAAAGGAAGATGATCTTGCCGACCTTGAAGAAGAACAGTGCCAGCGGTGGAATGGCAAAGATCATCAATGGTGGGTCGACCCGGTGCGGCACGATGATCATTGCCGCCGACCACAGCAGTGCACCGATGGTGAAGAAGATGTTCATGCCATCAGCGATCCACGGCAGCCAGCCGGCCAGGAAGTGGTAGCGCTGGCCGCGGGTCAGCTCGCTACCCTTGCCGCGCAACAGGGCGCTGGCATGGTGCTTGATGATCTGGATGGCACCATACGCCCAGCGGAAGCGTTGCTTCTTGAAGTCGATGAAGGTGTCTGGCATCAGGCCTTTGCCGTAGCTGTTGTGGGCATACGCTGCCGACAGGCCCTTCTCGAACACTCGCAAGCCCAGTTCGGCGTCCTCGCAGATGCACCACTCGGCCCAGCCCAGCTCTTCCAGCACGCTGCGCCGGGTCATGGTCATGGTGCCGTGCTGGATGATCGCGTCACGGTCGTTGCGGGTGACCATGCCGATGTGGAAAAAACCCTTGTACTCGCTGTAGCACAGCTTCTTGAAAGCGCTTTCGTGCTGGTCGCGGTAGTCCTGCGGCGACTGCACCACGGCAATCTTCGGGTCGGCGAAGTGCGGCACCATGTGCTTGAGCCAGTTGCGGTCGACGCAGTAGTCCGAGTCGATCACCGCGATCACTTCTGCGTCCTTGGCGGTATGCGGGATCAGGTAGTTCAGCGCGCCGCCCTTGAAGCCGGCCAGGGGCGCGACATGGAAGAACCTGAAGCGCTCGCCGAGCTTCTCGCAATGGGCCTTTAGCGGCTCCCACACGGCTGGGTCCTTGGTGTTGTTGTCGATCACCAGCACTTCGTAGTCGGGGTAGTCCAGCGCGGCCAGGGCATCGAGGGTCTGTTTGACCATCTCTGGCGGCTCGTTGTAGCACGGCACATGCACCGACACCTTGGGCCGGTAGGCGCTGTCGGCCTGCACCGGCAGGAACTCGCGCCGGCGCTTGTGTATCCACACCGCCTCGGCCAGTTCGTGGGCCTCGGTGAGCAAAACGATGAACACGCCCAGCGCGCCGAGGGCCAGCAACACGCCCACGGTAAGGCTGAACCAGGTGCTGTATTGCTGGCTGTAGTCGTAGGCGATCCATACCAGCACCGACCCGCACAGGAAGGTGATGAAGGTCAGGAAGGTGCGGCCTCGCTGGCGCAGGGCCGAACCGTCGATGAACAGCACCATCAGGGCAATCATCGCCAGCACCACCGAGGCCACCGCCAGGGCACGCCATTGCGGGATCGCCACCACCGGGCCGTCGAAGTTGAATTTTTGCTGGCGTTCGGCGTTGTACACGCCCCAGTACGCACCCACCGAGCCTTCGTCGCTGGCCTTCCACGGCTGGTCATAGGCTTCGATGACGAAGTAGTTGTAGCCACGCCGGTTGAGGGTGTTGACCAGGGTGCGCAGGTAGATGGCCTGGTCGGCCTGGGTGGCATCGGCGCCGCCGCGCATGCGGCCGTTGCTCGGCCAGCCAACTTCCGACAACAGCAGGGGTTTGCGCGGGAACTGGTGCTTCAGCTCGCGGGCGCGGTCGAGCACGAACTCGACCGAATCCTTCATCGGCACGAACTCCCAGTACGGCAGGATGTGCGCGGCAATCAGGTCGACGTGCTTGGCCAGCTGCGGGTTTTCCTTCCAGATGTGCCATTGCTCACTGGTGGTCACCGGCACCTTGACGGCTGCGCGTACCCGATCGAGGTACTTGATCAGGTTTTCCGGGGTGACTTCTTCACGGAACAGCGCTTCGTTGCCGACCACTACCCGAACCACGCTGCGCGAGTTGTTGGCCAGCTGGATGGCCGTGGCGATTTCGCGTTCGTTGCGCTCCAGGTCCGGGCTGATCCAGATGCCCAGCGTCACCCGCAGGCCGAACTCCTCGGCCAGGCGCGGGATATCCGCCTGGGTGCCCTCCACGGTGTAGATCCGGATGCTGTCGGTCAGTTTGCTCAACTGCTCCAGGTCCTGGCGCATCTCGTTGTCACTGGGGTACTGGCCCTTCTGCGGGCTTTCGCCCAGACGGAACGGTGAATACGAGAAACCAGAGATCTGCTCTGGCCAGGCGGGGGCGGAGACCGGGCGGTTGATCAGTGCCCAGAACCCGGTGAACAACGCGGCGATGGCCAGGACCACGACCAGGTTCAGGCCGAATTTACGTGAAGACATTGTCGTCCATATGTGTCGAAGTGATAGGACATTAAAGCAGGGTTGGTAGTCTCTTTCCTAACGATGCAGGCCATGGGCCCGCTGGCATATAATGCGCGCCGGTTTTTTGGGGTATGAACATGAGCACAGAAGATCCACGCTTCGCCGGCGTTGCCCGGCTGTATGGCGACCAGGGGCTGCACCGTCTGAGCCAGGCCCATGTGGCCGTGGTCGGTATAGGCGGGGTAGGCTCGTGGGCGGCGGAAGCGCTGGCACGCAGTGGCGTGGGCGAGATCACCCTGTTCGACCTCGACGATGTGTGCGTCAGCAACACCAACCGCCAGGCCCATGCCCTGGAAGGGCAGGTGGGGCGGCCCAAGGTCGAGGTCATGGCCGAGCGCCTGCGGGCTATCAACCCGGCGTGCACGGTGCATGCAGTGGCCGACTTCGTCACCCGCGACACCATGGTCGAATACATCACCGAGAACCTCGACTGTGTGATCGACTGTATCGACAGCGTCATGGCCAAGGCGGCGCTGATCGCCTGGTGCCGGCGGCGCAAGATCGCCATCGTCACTACCGGTGGCGCCGGTGGGCAGATCGACCCGACCCAAATCCAGATCGCCGACCTGAACAAGACCTTCAACGACCCGCTGGCCTCGCGGGTGCGTTCCACCCTGCGCCGCGACTACAACTTCTCGCGCAATGTCAGCCGCAACTATGGCGTGCCATGTGTGTTCTCCAGCGAACAGCTGCGCTACCCCAAGGGCGATGGCAGCGTTTGCTTGCAGAAAAGCTTCGTGGGCGAGGGTGTGCGGCTGGACTGCTCGGGTGGCTTTGGCGCGGTGATGATGGTGACCGCGACCTTTGGCATGGTGGCGGCGAGCAAGGCGGTGGAAAAACTGGTAGCGGGGGCGCGGCGGCCTTCGGAGCGGGTCAAGCCTGAATA
>Ga0247818_10000105_pt1 | contig 48040 bp, 42 predicted proteins | sample 13C_Glucose_Day1_FD_192424 | JGI IMG/M metagenome (GOLD analysis project Ga0247818, IMG submission 192424) | Soil microbial communities from agricultural site in Penn Yan, New York, United States - 13C_Glucose_Day1 | ecosystem: Environmental > Terrestrial > Soil > Agricultural land | place...
TCACCGTCATGCCTCCAGGCGAGGTCCACCAGATCGGTGGGATAGCAGCTGATATCGATGATCATTGAAGTCGATCTCCTGATAGCGGGGAAGGGAACCTTGCGGTTCACAGCAGCCACGTCCCGGGCAATCGGCCATTTCTATGCGCAAACAATCACGCATTCCCTCGCCTGGTCGCATCCGGCTCGGGACGCTGGCTGCTTGGGGGGAAGTATTGGAAGGGGGTGTGAGGTTCGTACAATATTAATTGGGCGAGGGGTTGATACGTGTTCGATATGGGGATGGCAGAATTAAAAGATTGCAGCCTTCGGCAGCTCCTACAGGAGATGAGTGTAGGAGCTGCCGAAGGCTGCGATCTTTTGACCCTAAAGCAATGTGTTTTCAGCCAACTGCTTGACCGCCTCAACTACCGGCGCCACCCGCTCACCATGCCCCGGTGGCCACACCGCATACAGGTTGTAATGCGCCGCAATCTGCGCCTCGTTCAACGTCACCAATCGCCGGCTGCGCAGCGCATCCGCGGCCAGCAAGCCACGGACCAATCCTGCGCCCACCCCGGCCTCGGCAGCCGCTATCAGGTTCGCCGCGTTATCAAACACCACCCGCGCCGGGGGTTCGGTGGGCTCCATGCCCGCCGCGTCAAGCCATGGAATCCACGAGCGCCTCGTGTAACCCAACAGCGGCAATTCAAGGATCTGCGCCGGGCTCAGCGGCAACTGCAAACCATAGCGCTCCAGCAGTTCAGGCGAAGCCACGGCCATCACCCGATCCCCGCAGATCTGCGTCATCTCGCAGTCTTCCCAATCGCCATAACCGTAACGCAACGCCAGGTCCACGCGTTCGAACGAACTGCGGTCCGAGCGCGGCATCGACAGCAATACCACCTCATGATCGGGCAACAGATCCAGCAGTTGCGGCAAGCGCGGGTTGAGCCAGCTCTGGGCCAGTTCACTGTCGACATCCAGGGTCAGGCGTTGCGCCACACTGCGGTTTTTCACCGAAGACAGCGCCCGGTCGATCTGTGCCAAACCGTCCGACAGCACACTGGCGAACAACTGCCCGGCATCGGTCAGGTTACTGCCACCGCCTTCACGCACGAACAACGGCTGGCCGATAAAGTCTTCAAGGGCGCGGATTTGCTGGCTGATGGCGCTGTGGGTGAGGTCCAGTTTGCGCGCCGCGCTGGAGAAGCTGCCGCTGCGCGCCGCCTGGATGAATGCGCTCATGGACTGCACCGACGGGTATCGCTTGTACATGCTGTTAGTCCTACTTACACAGGATGGCAGAAATCGTCGCTGGCCCTGTTTTCACAAGGCTTCCAATAATCCGGTCACCAGGCCTGCACAAAGACGGGCCGCTCTCTTGGAGCCTGACAATGATCGAATTCACGGTAAACGGCGAACGACACGAGCTGGTAGAGACATCGCCCTCCATGCCCTTGTTATGGGTATTGCGTGACCACTTGAAACTCACCGGCACCAAGTTCGGTTGCGGCATGGGCCTGTGCGGCGCCTGCACCGTGCACCTGGACGGCGTCGCGGTGCGTTCCTGCCAGCTCCCGGTCGCAGCAGCGGCGGGGCACAGCATCACCACCATCGAAGGCCTGTCAGCCACTGAACAGCATCCGCTGCAACTGGCGTGGGTTGCCGAAGATGTCCCGCAATGCGGCTACTGTCAATCCGGCCAGATCATGTCCGCCGCCGCGCTGCTCAACACCGGCGCGGCAGTCACCGACGATTCGATTCGCAATGCCATGTCCGGCAACCTGTGCCGTTGCGGCACTTACGGACGCATCAACAAAGCGATCAAACGCGCGGCGTCTGCGCCGAAGGAGGCGTGATGACGATCTCGACGATGGATCTTTCGCGACGTGGATTTCTCAAGCACAGCGCGACGGTTGCTTCCGGCCTGGCCATTGCGTTTTACCTGCCTTCAGGCCTGGCCGCGACTGACCCGAAAGCGCCGGCGCCGGCCGGTGAGTTCGAACCCAATGCCTGGGTGCGGATCCTGCCCGACGGCACGGTAAAACTGGTGGTGCACAAGCACGACTCTGGCACCGGAACGCACACGGCATTGGCCGCTTGCGTGGCCGAGGAACTGGACGTCAACCCGATGACCGTGCAGGTGATCTCGCCGGAAGATCCGTTTTTCGAGACCTACATTCACCCGATCTGGAAAGTCTTCTCCACCGGCGGCAGCACCAGCGTTTCGCTGGAATACGACCGCCTGCGCATGGCCGGTGCCACGGCCCGGGCACTGCTGATCTCGGCAGCCGCCAAACAGTGGAAAGTCAGCCCTGACACGTGCAGCACTGTAGAAGGGCGCGTGGTGCATGGCGCCAGTCAGCGCAGCCTCGGTTACGGCGAATTGGTGGGCGTCGCCGCGCATTTGCCGGCACCGGCCAAGGTCACCCTCAAGGACCCGGCGCAGTTCAAATACATCGGCAAGCTGCGGCATAAACGCGATGCCCAGGCCAAGGTCTGCGGCCGCTTCAAATACAGCATCGACGTGGTGCTGCCGGACATGTTGGTGGCGGTCATTCAACGCACGCCCGTGGTAGGGGCGAAAGTGTTGTCGGTGGATGCGGCGGCGGCTTTGCAAGTGCCCGGCGTACGCCAGGTGATTGCGGTTCCGGGGCGGCCGGACGTGCTCGGCGGCAACCTGGAAGGCGTCGCCGTGCTAGCCGATAACTACTGGGCTGCACAGCAGGGCCGGGCGCTACTGAAGGTGCAGTGGAGTGACTCACCGCTGGCCGGCTTCGACAGCGACGAACTGGCCAAGGCCCAAGCGGCAGCGTTGGACGACAAAGGTGCGCAACGAGTGTCCGCGATGGCGGCGGGCAATGTGACCGCACAATGGCCAGGCGCCGCGAAGCTGCTCGAAGCCGACTACCGCATGCCCTACAAAGTGCAGAATCCGCTGGAACCGATTTGCATCACTGCACAGGTCAAGGACAACGCCATCACCTACTGGGGCGGGGTGCAGGTGCCGTCATCGGCGCTGGAGGCGGCACAAACCGTGTGCAAGATCGCCAAGGCCAACGTCACCATCAACGAAATGGTGTCGGGCGGCAGCTTCGGTGCGCGGGAGGCCAAGTACTGGCTGTTCGAAGTCGCCTATCTGGCGCAAAAAGCCAAAGTACCGGTGAAGCTGATGAACAGCCGCGAAGACGAAATGCGTTCACTGTTCATGCACCCGGCTACGCTGCACCGCGCCAAAGGTGCGCTGGATGCCCAAGGCCGGTTGACCGCATTGCAACTCAACGCGGTGTCGCCGGCCTCACCGGAGCAATGGGAGCCAGGCTACTTCGAGCGCCCGGACAAGATGGATTACAGCACCACCGAAGCCATTACCGCGTGGGACTTCGCCTATCGGCCGGCGAACCTGGACCTGGTCTGGGTCAAGCATGAGAGCGACGTGCCCAGCGGCTGGTATCGCTCGGTGAGCTTCATCCCCAACGTGTTCGCCGTGGAGAGCTTCATGGATGAACTGGCCCATGGCGCCGGGCAAGACCCATTGGCCTTTCGCCTGGCCAGCATGCACGACCGGCCACGCCATGTCGCGGTGCTGAAAAGTGCCGCTGAACGCGCCGGTTGGGGCCAGCCGATGCCGGAAGGCACGGCGCTGGGGATCGCCACCAACCAGGGTTACACCAGCTTCATCGCGGTGGTTGCACGCCTGTCGAAAAAGGACGGCGTGATCAAGGTCGACAAGCTCACCTGCGTGGTCGATTGCGGCCTTGCGGTGTCGCCCGGTGGTGTCGAAGAGCAGATCTATGGAGGCTTGATGTGGGGACTTGGCCACGCCTTGTTTGATCGAATGGACATCAAACAGGGCAGGGTGGTGCAAAGCAATTTCCACGATTATCGGGTGCCTCGCATGTCGGACATGCCGGCAGTGGACATTCTGATTGTCGATGGTGAACCGTCCAAGCCGGGTGGCGTCGGCGAACTGGGCAGCCCTTCGGTGGCCCCGGCCATCGCCAATGCCTTGTTCAGCCTGACCGGGGTGCGTCAGCGCTCAACACCGCTGAACCTGGGATAACGGGCATGGACTTGCGTTTGCTGAGGTACTTCATGGCGCTGGCCGAGGAGCTGCATTTCGGCCGCGCTGCCACCCGGCTGCACATCTGCCAGCCACCTTTGAGCCAGCAGATTCGTCTGCTGGAGGAGGAGCTGGGCACGCCGTTGTTCGAGCGCAGCCATCACCGGGTCGAGTTGACCGCCGCCGGGCAAATGCTCAAGGAGCAGGCGCCGCTGGTGTTCGAGCAACTCAACCGCGCGCTGGACCTGACGCGTCAGACCGGGCGTGGCCAGTTGGGCGAGCTGGAAATCGGCATGATCAGTTCGGTGATGGTGGGGGTGTTGCCGCGGGCCTTGCACCTGTTTCGCGAGCGCTATCCGCAGGTCAACTGGCGCTTGCACGAAATGACCCCGGCGGCGCAGGTCAAGGCGTTGAAGGAGAAACGCATCGATGCGTGTGTGTTTCGAGTCGGTTATGACGATCCGCAGCTGCGTAACGAACTGCTGATCTACGAACCGATCCGCGTGGTGATGCCGGTCGACCATCCGCTGGCCACCCGTGAAACCCTGGCGCCGGCGGATCTGGCGCAGGAGCCCTTCGTGGCCCTGGAATTGAAGCAATCGCGGTTCGCCGATTTTCTGTTCCAGTGCTGCATCCAGGCCGGGTTCACCCCGCAGATCCGCCAGCAGGTGATCGAGGTGCAAACCCTGCTGAGTCTGGTGCGCGCCGGGTTCGGCGTGGCGTTGTTGCCGGCGTCGATCGAGCAGCTGGCGCCGGCCGGGCTGGTGTTTCGCCGCCTGACCCCAGCGCTGCCGGAGGTGCCGCTGTACGCCACCTATCGCGCGGACGATGACTCGCCTGTGCTCAAATTGTTTCTCGATACGTTGCGTGAACTGGTCCTCCAAGACCGCTACACCACCTCCCTGTAGGAGCTGCCGCAGGCTGCGATCTTTTGATCTTGACCTTGAAAAACATGATCAAAAGATCGCAGCCTGCGGCAGCTCCTACAGGGGGGCGTGAGTAGTCTGCACGATCATCGGCTCCTGCGGTCGTACTCTTCACAGGGTCTCAACACTTGTGGAGCGACAATGAGCCAGGACGTCCTGACCACCGAAACCAATCGCCGCCAATTGCAGCAGATCATTGCCGGGCTGTCCGACGGGGTCATCTTGCTCGACCCCGACCAGACCATTCTTTGGGCCAATGAGGCGGCGCTGGCCATGCACGGCGTCGAGCGCGTCAGCGACCTCGGTGCCGATGCCAAGGCTTACGCCAAGCGTTTTGCCCTGCGTTATCGCAACAACCATGTGGTGCCGGCCGACAGCTATCCCATCAACCGCGTTGCGCGAGGCGAGACCTTCAGCGATGTCTTGGTAGACGTCAGCCTTGCGCAGGACGAAGAACAGCGCAGCTGGGTTCATCGCGTGCGCAGCCTGGTACTGGCCGACAGTCGTGGCGAGCCCGAGTCGCTGGTGCTGATCATGGACGACGTCACCGATTGGGCCAGCGCCGAGCAGCGCTTTGAAAAGACTTTCTCTGCCAACCCTGCGCCGGCGGTGATCTGTCGTCTCAGTGATTTGCGCTACATCAAGGTCAATCCCGGCTTCCTCGAAATGACCGGTTTTGCCCGCGACCAGGTGATCGGCACGTCCACCTACGAGCTGGACGTCCTGGAGCAGGCCGAAAACAAGGAGTTGGCCAAACAACGCTTGCGCGAAGGCGCCACCATTCCGCAAATGCAGGCCGAATTGCGCATGGCCGACGGCGCCGGCAAGCAGGTGATCGTCGCCGGCCAGCCCCTTGAGCTCAACGATGAGCCGTGCATGTTGTTTTCTTTCGTCGACATGGAGCCACGGCACAAGGCGGAAGTCGCCTTGCGCCAGAGTGAAGAGCGGTTTGCCAAAGCCTTTCGCCTGTCCCCGGTGCCGATTCTGCTGTGCGGTGCTGGGGATCAGATCGTGCTGGACGTCAACGAAGCGTTCCTCACCACCCTCGGTTACCCCAGTGAAGAGGTTTTGGGCGAGAGCATCGCGCACCTCGATTTTTTCGACGACAAGACTACGCGTACGCGGCTGTTTGCGGCCTTGGAGAAAACCGGAAGCCTGGATCGCATCGATGTTCGCGTGCGCCGCAAAGACACCGAACTGATTGATTGCGCAGTCTCGGCAGACACGGTGAACATTCAGGACAGCCCGTGCTACCTGCTGGTATTGATGGACATCACCGAGCGCAAACGCACCGAGCTGGAATTGGTCTCGGCCATCGAAGAGGTAATGAAAGACGCCTCGTGGTTCAGTCGTACGCTGATCGAAAAACTGGCTAACGTGAAAAGCGTCAATTCACCGCGATTGCCCAGTGTTTCCTTCACCGATCTGACGGCCCGGGAGCGTGATGTGCTGGGTCTGATCTGCGAGGGCCTGGCCGACAAGGAAATCGCCGCACGCTTGAAACTGGCACCCAATACCGTGCGTAACCACGTGGCAACGGTCTATTCCAAACTGGATGTGCACAGCCGCAGCGAGGCAATTGTCTGGGCCCGCGAGCGTGGTTTATTTGCGGGCGCATGGCGAAACAAGGGGCAACGTTAAGGTGCAAATGCACTAAGGCACTGGGTGCAATTTAAGGTGTTGGCCCGGGGCAGCGGCTTTTAGGCTGGAGGTGTCGGGCAGGTGTCAAAGGACTGCCTGCCTGCCTCCTTCGAAACCGCTAAAGGAACGGCCAGATGAACCTGCAACACCACGGATTACAGCGCCAGGGTCAATCGCAATGATTACGCTGGCCCAGTTGCGGACGCTGATCGAGCACAGTTTTTCTCCGCTCGCCTGTGAGTGCAGCATCACCGGTGACCATTCGTTGACAGTCAAACTCTACCACCCGGTTTCGGGGCGGGTGGACCTGGTGGTCAGTGGCTTGAACATGGCGACGCTGCAATCGGCCGAAGCTGCAGCGGCCCTGATCGAGGAACTGCGCTATGAATTGCAGAGTAATACCCTGCATCGACCCGATCCGGTGATGTAAGAACTGCCAAGGTTTTCATGGCGTTGGTCACTGATTGGGCTATAAGTGATACGCGAACAATTTTTTTGTGACAGGTCCGCGGATTTTGCGCGCGGGTTCCGTTGTCACAAAAAGGTGTCGATCACTTATCGCGGGTCAACCTATGAAAAATCTTGGGAAACGCGTTTGTACACCTCTGTCGCTGGCATTTTGCGCAGCGATCCTCAGTGGTTGCGCCAGTCCGCCACCACCTCCACCCGTCACACCACCCCCTCCGCCAGAACGCACTTGCCAGACCTTGGATAAAACCGATGTCATGGGCGATGTGCGTGGCGAAAGCGGCGAGGTGACACGCGTCACCACTACCACTCGCTGTATTACCCAGTAAGCCCGGGTCGCCTGATGCTTTCCCGTAGGAGCTTCCGCAGGCTGCGATTTTTTGATCTCAATCTTGAAATATCAAAAGGTCGCAGCCTGCGTCAGCGCCTACAGGAATTGTGGTAGATCAGGACAGGAAGCCGCCATCCACGTTGAGCGAAACGCCGGTGGTGTAGCTGGAGGCGTCGCTGGCCAGGTACAACACTGCGCCGGCCATTTCGCTCGGGTCGGCCACGCGTTTCAACGGGATTTGCTGCAACGCGGTGTTCAGGATCGCCTCGTTCTTCACCAGCGCCGAAGCGAACTTGGTGTCGGTCAGGCCCGGCAGCAACGCGTTGCAGCGGATGCCGAATTGTGCGCATTCCTTGGCGAACACCTTGGTCATGTTGATGACCGCAGCCTTGGTCACCGAATAAATGCCCTGGAAGATCCCTGGCGAAACGCCGTTGATCGACGCGACGTTGATGATGCTGCCGCCACCGTTTTCGCGCATCAGCTTGCCGGCTTCGACCGACATGAAGAAGTAGCCGCGAATGTTCACGTCGACGGTTTTCTGGAAGGCGCTGAGGTCGGTGTCCAGCACGTTGCAGAACTGCGGGTTGGTGGCGGCGTTGTTGACCAGGATGTCCAGGCGACCGAACTGTTCCTTGATCCCGGCGAAGACCTGGCTGATCTGCTCCATTTCACCGATGTGGCAGGCCACGGCGGTGGCTTTGCCGCCGGCGGCGATGATCGCGTCGGCCACGTGCTGGCAACCGTCAAGCTTGCGGCTGGAGACGATCACGTGGGCGCCTTGCTGGGCCAGCAGTTTGGCGATGGCCTCGCCGATGCCACGGCTGGCGCCGGAGACGAATGCGATCTTGCCGTCGAGGTCGAACAACTGAGTCTTGGACATGGGATTCCCTTGTAATGAAGTCTTGTTATGGGGCCAAAAGCGGAGTCAAAGGCTGGATTTCTGGATGACCTGCAAGCTCATCTGCTCGAGCAGTTTGTTCATGTGAATGAACTGCGCGAAGCGTTTGTCCTGGGTCTGGCCATGGAAGAATCGGTAGTAAATCTGCTGCACGATGCCGGCCAGGCGGAACAGGCCGTAGGTGTAGTAGAAATCGAAATTGTCGATCTGGATGCCCGAACGCTGGGCGTAGTAGTCGACGAATTCGCGGCGGGTCAGCATGCCCGGCGCGTGGCTCGGCTGACGGCGCATCATCTGCACCGGCGTCGGGTCACCGGCTTCGATCCAGTAGGCGAGGGTGTTGCCCAGGTCCATCAGCGGGTCACCGAGGGTGGTCAGCTCCCAGTCGAGCACGCCGATGATCTGCATCGGGTTGTTCGGGTCGAGGATGACGTTGTCGAAGCGGTAATCGTTGTGGACGATGCTGGACGTCGGGTGATCGGCCGGCATCTTGTCATTGAGCCAGGCCTTGACCACTTCCCAAAGCGGCGCATCGGGCGTCAGGGCTTTTTCGTAGCGCTCGCTCCAGCCTTTGATCTGCCGCGCCACATAACCTTCAGGCTTGCCGAGGTCGCCCAGGCCATAAGCGTTGTAGTCGACCTGGTGCAGTTCGACGAACTTGTCGATGAAACTCTTGCACAGGGCTTCGGTTTTCGCTGAGTCGAGCCCCAGTTCCGGCGGCAGTTCCGAGCGCAGGATGATGCCGTTGACCCGCTCCATCACATAGAACTCGGCGCCGATCACCGATTCGTCGGTGCAGTGCACATAGGCTTTCGGGCAGTACGGAAAACCGTCGCGCAATTGATTGAGAATGCGAAATTCGCGGCCCATGTCATGGGCGGATTTGGCTTTGTGGCCGAACGGCGGCCGACGCAGGACAAACTCCTGCTCGGGGTATTCCAGCAAATAGGTCAGGTTCGACGCGCCGCCCGGGAACTGGCTGATTTGTGGCAAGCCGCTCAAGCCCGGAATGTGGGCCTTGAGGTATGGATCGATGAGGCTGGCATCGAGTTCTTCGCCGGTACGGATACGGGTGGACTGGTCAGTAAGCGCCATGCTTATCCCTTCTGCTTATTTTGGAGGCCAGACATCATTGGCTAATCTAATGGTGCGCCTTGGGAGCCACAAGCACGACGCGGTCTTATAGGTTAGCGTGTTGCCGGATAATCAGTGATCCTGATGTGTCAGCGCGGGCATCGGATCGGCCTCCATGACGCCCGGAGCATCCTTGCTCACAGGCGAGGCGCGGGTCAGAACGACTTGCTGACGCTCGCTACCACCGTCGCACTGCAAACGTCATCGAAGCCCCAGTTGCTGGCGCATTGGCTCTTCGACAGGCCGGTGTCGATATAGCTCAGGCCCAGCATCAGGCCGGCCAGTTCGTGGGTCAACTTGACCTCCCATTCACGGTACGAATCTTCGGCCTCGCCCGAGCTTGAGTAGAGGTACGGGTCCTTGAAGTCCATGTTGCCGTAACGCAGCTTCAGGCCGGTGTCATAGGGCAATCGGGTTTCATAGCCGACATAGGTGTAGAGCGAGTTCTGCTTGCTGTCGATGCCTGGCGCATCATCGGAATAATAGGCCGCCAGTTGCACCCCGTAGACGCTGAGAATGCCGTAGACCTCACTCTGATTGAACTGGCTCTCCTTCGGGTACGAATATTTGAGATAGCCAAGGTCAAGGCTGACGTCATCGGTGGCTTGCCACAGCCAGCCGGCGTAGTAGTCGACTTCCTGACGGGTTTTCAGGCCCCCACCAAAATCGACGTTGGAACTCCACGCGCCCAGGTACAGGCCACTGCTGTGGGCCAGGGTGACAGCGCCTTGAATGGCCGGGTCGTTCTGGGTCTGCGAGATGCCGCGGGTGCGGTAGTCGCTGGCCAGGGTTGCGTCCAGCAACAGTGAAAAATCATCGTTCAAGGTAATGGCCTGGCTGCTCAAGGGCAGCAAAGTCAAAGAACCGAGGGCGAACAGGGTGAACAGGGTGAAGGCTTTCATGAGAGACGTCCCGATATTGTGATTGTTATGGGCAGATGCGAGGCAAGGCTGCGCCGGGCCTCGTGCTTAAAGCACGAGGTCGGGCAGCGCGGTAATTGCGGTTTTTATTAGAGAGTCGGTGCGTAGACCTGACGGCCGGCGAACCAGGTTTGCAGCACTTGGGTGTCGTGCAGGGCTTTTTCATCGACGCTGAACACGTCGCGGTCCACAACGATGAAATCGGCCTGTTTGCCGGCGCTCAACGAACCGATGGTTTTATCCAGGCCAATCGTGCGCGCCGCGTTGAGGGTGTAGGCGTAGAACATGGTTTCGCGGTCGATACGTTCATCGGCGTTGAGCACGCCCAGCGGGCCGACCCGCGTCATGGCCTGGGCCATGGCATTGAACGGGTTCGGTGACGACACCGGCCAGTCGCTGGCACCGGCGATGGTCGCGCCCTGTTTGAGCAGCGAGTGCGCCGGGTATTGGTACCGGAACGCCAGGGCACTGACGTAAGGCTTGATCATGTCGGTGGTGTAGTCGTCGGCAGCGGCCCAGAGCAATTGCATTGAGGCGATGACGTTGAGCGGCTTGAACCGGGCAAACTCTTTCGGGTTGACCATTTGCAGGTGAGTGACGGAGTGCGTCACGCCGCTCTGGCGGTCTTTGCGCGCCTGCTCGATGCCGTTCAATGATTCACGCACGGCACGGTCACCGATGGCGTGGATGTGCACCAGCCAGCCGCGTTGGTCGATGGCACTGACCAGTTCACCGAAATGCTTGGGATCGATCAGCAGTTCGCCCTGTTTGTGCGAGTTGCTGTAAGGGTCGATCATCGCCGCGCTCTGCGCCGGGTACTCGATCACGCCGTCGGCGAAGATCTTGATGCCGGGCAGCGTCAGGTTGGGAATGCCCTGAAATTGCTGGCGGACCTTGTCCAGCGTATCGAGATCGGCCGGTACGCTTTTCGAATTGGCCACCAGCAATGCGGCAATGTGGGCAGTCATGCCGCCGCTTTCCGCCAGTGCCTTGTACACCGGCAGCACCCCGACGGTTTTCTCTGTGGGCTTGAGGGCGAAGATCGGCTCGCCGGGGGCGGCGTTGGCGGCCGGGTCCATCCATGCGGTGATACCCACGCTGTTGTTGTAGCTCACGGCGGTTTGCGCTGCTTTGAGCATGTCGGCGGCACTCGGCGACGGCATTTTCGACGCGGCCCGATCCCAGCCCGCATCGACCAGAAACCCGTTGGGCGTGCCGTCCTTGAGCTTGCCAATGGTGCCGTCTTCAGCCGCCGGCAACGACTTGATCAGCGCGGCATCGATGCCGGCGCGCTTGAGCATCACATCATTGGCCCAGGCCGTGTGATGGTCGCTGCCGGTGAAGACCACGGGCACCTTGGCCCATTCGCCGCTGTTGAATTTCTTGCCCAGCGCTTCGGCCTGCGCCCAGTACGCCGAGCTCATGCCGGCGATGCTCAGCACATCGCCGTGCCGCGCCTTGCCGTCGTCACGCCAGGCACGCAGGCGTTTTTCCAGCTCGTCGAGGTCCACGACCTCATCTTCCATATTGGCCGATACCATCTCCAGTCCACCGAAAATCGCGTGGGAGTGGGTATCGATCAGACCTGGCATCAGGGTCTTGCCGCCCAGGTCGATGACCTTTGTTCCTGATTCGATCAACGCTTTTATCTGTGCATCGCTGCCCACTTGCAGCACTTTGCCGTCCTGAATGGCCAGCGCCTGAACCTGGGGCTGATTGCGGTCGGCGGTGAAAATCTTGCCGTTAACCAACACTAGGTCAGTCGCTGCCATGGCTTCCAACGAGGCAAAACTCACAGCGGCCATCAATAGATTCGGAATGAATCTTTTCATTGAATGTTTCCTTGTTATTGCGTCTGATGGCCAGATTAGTGGGTTGCTGTGCGCGGCAGAACGCCTCGCTCACGAAAAACGTTTTTGCCTGAATGGAAAAAGTATGGACAAGCTGGGTGCACTGAAAATGTTCGTGGTCACGGCGCAACTGGGCAGCTTCAGTCGCGCAGCCGAACAGTTAGGCAAGACTCCATCGGCACTGACCAAAGCGGTGAACCACCTGGAGGCGGAGTTGGGCGCCCGGTTGTTCGAGCGCAGCACCCGGCGGATTTTGCTCACCGAATCCGGGCGGCTCTATCTGGAAACTGCGCGGCAGGTGTTGCAGCGCCTGGATGAGGCGGGCGAGGAAATCGAGCAGTTGCAGCATGGCTTGCGTGGCAGCCTGAAAATCACCGCACCGCTGGCGTACGGGCAGGCTTTTCTGGACCAAGTCTGCGGTGGGTTTCTTGAGCAATACCCGCAGATCAACCTGCAAGTGGACCTGTGCGACGAGTTCGTCAATTTGCTGGAGAGCGGCTACGACCTGGCGTTGCGCGAAGGCCATGACGACTTGCCGGGGTTGATCGCCCGCGTGGTCGGCAGCAACCGCCTGGCGCTGTGCGGCAGCCCGGCGTACCTGGCGCGCAAGGGGCTGCCGGTTACGCCGCAAACCCTCGATGACCACGAATGGCTGCTGTACCGCCATCCGTTGCTCAGCCGCGAATTCTGGTGGGTCGAGCGTGACGGGCAGCGCCTGAGCCTGCCACAACCGTTGGCGCCACGTCTGCGCAGCGACAATTACGACTTGCTGCTGGCCAATGCCCTGGCCGGACGCGGCCTGCTGCATACGCCGTTGTGGAGTGCCGCGCCGTACATCGCTGACGGGCGACTGGTGCGGGTCATGGCCGACTACGATATCGACCCGGACAGCTTTGGCCCGCACATTCTGGCGGTGTACCCGAGCCATCGGCGGGCGACGGCCAAAGTGCTGGCGTTTATCGATTACATCGCGGGGTTTCTGGCGTCTCGTGGGTTGAGCAGTGACTGACCGGATTTTCACTCCCCTGTAGGAGCTGTCGAGTGAAACGAGGCTGCGATCTTTTGACTTTGCTTTTTAAAGACAAGATCAAAAGATCGCAGCCTCGTTTCACTCGACAGCTCCTACACAAGTCCTTGCCAGGAAAATGCCAAAAGAGTACAAATGTACTCCATGACGACTCTGACTCCCCGCCGTACCGCCATCCTGACTTTTATTCGCGAGCGCATCGCCGAACACGGTCAGTCTCCGAGCCTCGCTGAAATCAGCGAGGCGTTCGGCTTCGCCTCCCGCAGCGTGGCGCGCAAGCATGTGCTGGCGCTCACCGAAGCCGGGTTTATCGAGGTCAACCCGCATCAGGCCCGGGGCATTCGCCTGCTCGGGCAACCGCCACGCCCCGAGTTACTGGACATACCGGTCCTCGGCCGGGTAGCGGCGGGTGCGCCGATCGGGGCCGATGCCGAAATCCACAATCGCCTGCTGCTCGATCCGTCGATCTTCTCGCGGGTGCCGGACTACATGCTGCGGGTGCGCGGTGATTCGATGATCGAGGACGGCATTCTCGACGGTGATCTGGTGGGCGTGCACCGCAACTCCGAAGCGCTCAACGGCCAGATCGTCGTGGCGCGCCTCGACGGCGAAGTCACCATCAAGCGCTTCGAGCGGGTCGGCGACACCGTGCGCCTGCTGCCGCGCAACCCGGCTTATCAGCCGATCATCGTCGAAGCCGACCGGGACCTGGCGATCGAAGGCGTGTTCTGCGGCCTGGTGAGGCAAGGCTGATGGGCGCCGTCGTTGCGTTGGATACGCTGTTCAATGGCGGCCAGGTCTGGAAAGGCCGGCCTGCGCCACCGGCGGTCAGCCCGCAACCCACCGGGCATGCTGTGCTGGACGCGGCGCTGCCCACGGGCGGCTGGCCCGAGGCGGCGCTGACCGAAATCCTGCTGACCGGGCAGGGCGTCGGTGAGTTGCAACTGGTATGGCCGGCGCTGGCGCGGTTGTCGGCGGCAGGCGAACGTATCGTGCTGGTGGCGCCGCCTTACGTGCCCTATCCCCAAGCCTGGCAGAGCGCCGGGGTCGATCTGCGCCAGTTGTCGATTATCCAGGCCAGCGAGCGCGATGCGCTGTGGGCCGCGGAACAATGCCTGCGTTCGGGCAGTTGCGGCGCGGTGCTGTGCTGGCCGCACAAGGCCGATGATCGCGCCTTGCGCCGTTTGCAGGTGGCGGCGGAAACCGGCCAGACCCTGGCGTTTGCCTATCGCTCGCTCAGTGAAGCGGTCAACCCTTCGCCCGCGGCACTGCGCATCGCCATCGATGCCAAACCGGCGCAGCTGCGCGTGCTCAAGTGCCGGGGCGGGTTGGCCCGTTCGGCGCCGATTGCCTTCGCCGTGGGGCATTGAGGTTGCCATGCGCTGGGTTTGCATTCTTTTCCCGCAATTGGCGCTGGACGCCGTACTGCGTCAGCGCGCCGACCCCGACGAGCCGCTTGCGCTGCTGACCGGCCCGGCCCAGCGGCGGATGCTGCAAGCGGTCAACGGCCCGGCGCGCGCTTTGGGCCTGCGCCCCGGCCAGTCCATGAGTGCCGCGCAAGCGCTGAGCAAGGGCTTTGCCACCGCCGAGTACGACGTGGCCGACATCGAGCACTGGCAGCAGTTTCTGGCGGCCTGGGCCTATCGGTTCAGTTCCCAGGTGAGCGTGCATTACCCGCGGGCATTGGTGTTTGAAATCGAATCCAGCCTGGGTCTGTTCGGCGACTGGCCACAATTGGAAGCGCGCCTGCGCACGGAGCTGGGCGAACTGGGCTTTCGGCACCGCATCGTCGCGGCGCCCAACCCGGCGGCGGCGCGAATGCTGGCCAACGCCTACGACGGTCTGGTGGTGCCCGATGACCAAGCCTTGCAGTATCACCTCGGTCAAATGCCCATCGACCGCATTGGCCTGGAGGCTTGCGTCGCCACGGCACTGTCGCGCATGGGGCTGCGCATCCTGAGTCAGGTGCAGGCCTTGCCCCGGCACAGCCTGGCCCGGCGTTTCGAGGCCCAGGTGCTCAGGCATCTGGACACCTTGTCGGGTTTGCGGCGGCTGGCGCTGGCGTTCTATCTGCCGCCGGATCGCTTCGATGTGCGCATCGAACTCAATTTCGATGTGCAATCCCATCAGGCCTTGCTGTTTCCCTTGCGTCGGTTGACCGGTGATCTCTCTGCGTTCCTTTGTGGTCGCGACAGCGGCGTGCAGCGTTTTGACCTGCACCTGGAGCATGCCGGTTTAGCGGACACGATCATCAAGGTCGGCCTGCTCAGCGCCGAGCGCGATCCGGCGATGCTGTTCGAGCTGGCCCGGGGGCGGCTGGAACAGGTTCAAGTCGCGGCCCCGGTGCGCGGTTTTCGCCTGCGCGCTGAAGATTTGCCGGCCTTCGTGCCCCAGTATCAAGAACTGTTCGACGATCGTCCGCAGCAGTCCTTGCCCTGGGAGCAACTGCGCGAACGCCTGCGTGCGCGGCTGGGGGATGACGCGGTGCATGGCCTGCGCTTTCAAGCCGATCACCGTCCCGAGTGCGCCTGGCAGGCCAGCGCCGACAGCCAGCCCTGTGCCGGGATGGCGACCGTGCAGCGCCCGGGTTGGCTGCTGACCGAACCGCAAACAGTGCACGAAGGGTCGACCCGCATCCTTATGGGACCGGAGCGGATCGAGTCCGGTTGGTGGGACGGCGATGACGTGCGGCGTGATTATTACCTCATCGAAACCCGGACCGGCCAGCAGGGCTGGGCCTATCGTGTGGTGGGCGAGGATGGCCCGTTGTGGCTGCAAGGCTGGTTCGCATGAGTGCCGGCTATGCCGAGCTGCACTGCCTGTCGAACTTCAGTTTCCAGCGCGGTGCCTCCAGTGCCCTTGAGCTGTTTCAACGGGCGAAAAAACAGGGTTACCAGGCTCTGGCAATCACCGACGAGTGCACGTTGGCCGGCATCGTCCGCGCCTGGCAAGCGGCGAAATCCGTGGAGCTGCCGCTGATCATCGGCAGCGAGATTCGCATTGAGAACGGCCCGAAACTGGTGCTGCTGGCGGAGAACCTTGAGGGGTATCAGGCGCTGTGCCGATTGATCACCCGCGCCCGGCGACGTACGCAGAAAGGCCAGTACCGGCTATTGCGTGAGGATTTCAGCGAACCCTTGCCGGGACTGTTGGCGTTGTGGGTGCCGGACACGGTCAATGACGTCGAGCAGGGCCGCTGGTTGCAACAGGTCTTCGCCGAACGCCTGTGGCTGGCGGTGCAGTTGCATCGTTGCCAGGACGATAGCCGGCGCCTCGGCGATCTGCTGGCCCTGGCCCGGGAACTGGGGATTGCGGCGGTGGCCAGCGGCGATGTGCACATGCACGCGCGCGGACGGCGGGCCTTGCAGGACACCATGACCGCGATCCGTCATCACCTGCCGGTGGCCGACGCCGGGTTGCGCCTGCACCCCAACGGTGAGCGGCATCTGCGCAGCCTCGACGTCCTGTCCAGCCTGTATCCGCCAGCGTTGCTCGACGAAACGCTGGTCATTGCCCGGCGTTGCACGTTCGACCTCGGCCAATTGCGTTATCAATATCCACGGGAGCTGGTGCCTGATGGGCATTCGGCCGCGTCGTGGCTGCGTGATCTGACAGACAAGGGCATCGCGTGGCGCTGGCCAAAAGGTCCGAAAGGCGAGGTGCTGGCGCAGATCGACAAGGAACTGGAGCTGATCGCCGAGCTGGGCTACGAAAGCTATTTCCTGACGGTCCATGACATCGTTCGTTTCGCCCGTGAGCAGCAGATTCTGTGTCAGGGGCGCGGTTCTGCCGCCAACTCGGCGGTGTGCTTTGCCCTGGGCATCACCGAAATCGACCCGGATCGCACCACGTTGTTGTTCGAGCGTTTTCTTTCCAAAGAACGCAACGAACCGCCAGACATTGACGTCGATTTCGAGCACGAGCGGCGCGAAGAAGTCTTGCAGTACGTGTTCCAGCGTTACGGCCGCGCCCGTGCAGCGCTGACGGCGGTGGTCAGCACCTATCACGCGGCGGGGGCGGTGCGTGACGTGGCCAAGGCGCTGGGTTTACCACCGGACCAGATTAACGCCCTGGCCGATTGCTGCGGGCACTGGAGCGACGAAACCCCACCCGTGGAGCGCTTGCTTGAGGGCGGCTTTGACCCCGAGAGCCCGGTGTTGCGACGGGTGCTGAGCCTGACGGGGCAACTGATCGGTTTCCCTCGGCATCTGTCCCAGCACCCTGGCGGCTTCGTGATTTCCGAGCAGCCGCTGGACAGCCTGGTGCCCGTAGAAAATGCGGCCATGGCCGAGCGCACCATCATCCAGTGGGACAAGGATGACCTCGACGCGGTGGGCCTGCTCAAGGTCGACATTCTTGCGTTGGGCATGCTCAGCGCTATTCGCCGCTGCTTCGATCTTTTGCGTCGTCACCGAAACCTCGACCTGAGCCTGGCGACGATCCCGTCCGAAGATGCGGCCACCTACGAAATGATCGGTCGCGCCGACACCATCGGCGTGTTCCAGATCGAGTCGCGGGCACAGATGTCGATGCTGCCGAGGCTGCGGCCCAAGACCTTTTACGATCTGGTGATCGAGGTGGCGATCGTGCGGCCCGGGCCGATCCAGGGCGGTATGGTGCACCCGTACCTGCGTCGGCGAAACAAGGAAGAGCCGGAGGTTTATCCGTCACCGGAACTGGAGGTTGTGCTCAAGCGCACCCTCGGCGTGCCGCTGTTTCAGGAGCAAGTGATGCAGATCGCGATTGTCGCTGCCGACTACAGTCCCGGCGAGGCCGACCAGTTACGCCGCTCCATGGCCGCCTGGAAACGCCATGGCGGGCTCGAACCGCACAAGGAGCGGCTGGCGGCGGGGATGAACAAAAACGGTTACACCGCAGAATTCGCCGCGCAGATTTTCGAGCAGATCAAGGGCTTCGGCAGTTATGGTTTTCCCGAGTCCCACGCCGCCAGTTTTGCATTGCTGACCTATGCCAGTTGCTGGCTGAAATGCCACGAGCCGTCGGCGTTTGCCTGTGCGCTGATCAACAGTTGGCCCATGGGCTTCTACAGCCCCGACCAGATTCTGCAGGACGCACGCCGCCATCACTTGCAGATTCGCCCGGTGGACGTGCGGGCCAGCGACTGGGATTGCAGCCTGGAGCCGGTGACCGGCGCGCAACCGGCGATTCGCATGGGGCTGCGGATGATCAAGGGCTTTCGCGAGGACGATGCCCGGCGTATAGAAACAGCGCGGTCCAGAGGTGCGTTTGCCGACATCGCCGACCTCGGTGAACGGGCGCGACTCGATGCTCGCGCCCAAGAACAGTTGGCGGATGCCGGTGCGTTGCGCGGGCTGGCCGGTGATCGTCATCGGGCACGCTGGGAGGTGGCAGGGGTGCAGAAACAGCTCGGCTTGTTCGCCGGGCTGCCAAGTCAGGAGGAGGGCGCCATCGTGCTGCCAAAACCCACTGTCGGCGAGGACCTGCGGGCCGATTACAACAGCGTCGGCACCACCCTCGGCCCGCATCCGCTGGCGTTATTGCGCGCTGAGTTGAAAGCCCGGCGCTGCCGCAGTTCGAAAGAGTTGCTGGAGGTCGAACACGGTCGACCGGTCAGCGTCGCGGGGTTGGTGACCGGCCGCCAACGCCCTAGCACCGCCAGCGGTGTGACCTTCGTCACCCTGGAAGACGAGTTCGGCAACGTCAACGTGGTGGTCTGGCGTGACCTGGCCGACCGGCAGCGGCAGGTGCTGGTCGGCTCGCAATTGCTCAAGGTGGATGGGCGCTGGGAGAAAGAGGGCGAAGTTCGGCATTTGATTGCCGGGCGCTTGAGCGACTTGAGTCCGCTGCTCGATGGCATCAGCGTGCGCAGCCGCGATTTTCACTAACGCCACGCATCCCCCTGTAGGAGCTGCCGAAGGCTGCGATCTTTTGGCTGCCTTGAGATACCGAAGATCACGATCAAAAGATCGCAGCCTTCGGCAGCTCCTACAGAGATCACGTACGTTTTATTTGGCAATCGGCCAAAACCGCTCGCCACCGCCCGGCGCCTCCGTCCAGGCCTGCAACGACCGTGTCGGCAAATCGAAATAGTCCCGCGTGCGCGCATAACCATGCCCACCCATGCGGCCAATCGCATCGAGCCCCAGTTGATCGATGTACAGGGTTTTCGGGTCGATCAGCTCATCGCGCACATGGGCCATCAGCACTTCACCGAAGATGATCTCCCGCGATTGGCCGATGTTCAGCGCCATCATCCGTCGGCACTCCAGCGCTACCGGCGCTTCGCCGATGCGTGGGCATTTGACCGTGGTGCCGGGGATGGCGGTAAGGCCGGCAGCGGTCAGCTCGTCGAAGCCGGGCGCGAAAGGCACCGCGCAGACGTTCATGGCTTCCACCAGCGCATCGCTGACGATGTTCACGGTGAACTCCTGATTGAGCTGGATATTGCGCGTGGTGTCCTTGGGGCTTTGGTCGCCGTAGTTTTCCACGCCCAGGGCGAGGATCGGTGGATCGGCCGACAGCGCATTGAAGAAACTGAACGGTGCGGCATTGATCCGGCCTTCGCCATCGATGGTGGTGACCAACGCAATCGGGCGCGGCACCACGCTGCCAATCAGAATCTTGTATTTGTCCCGAGGGCTCAGTTGGCTGAAATCGAAGCTTTGCATAGGAAAAAATCTCTAAAGGAGAGGGTCAATGGCGCACAGTGGCGCCTGTGCACTGAATTCGTCGGCGGACGGGATGGCCGGTTGGAAAAGACTTTTCCAGTCCGGTTGGCCGAAAGCCCGGTCGCCATGGCTGCGCATGAGTTTTTCGAACTGTTGTTGAGCCTGGCGTTGCAGGGCGGGGTAGTCGATGCCTTGCACCTGACCTTCGTGCATCACGCAGCGACCATCGATGTAGCTGGCGATGCAATCGTCGCCGCGACCGGCCAGAAGCAGGTTTTTCAGCGGATCGAACAGCGGCCCCAGATGCATCCCGCGCAGGGTGAAGACGGTGATATCGGCTTTGGCCCCCGGCGCCAGACGCCCAAGGTCATCACGGCCCAGTGCCTTGGCGCCGCCGAGGGTCGCGGCGTTGTACATATCCAGTGTGCTGGTCAGCGCATTACCGCCTTCCATCATCCGCGCGATGTTCAAGCCTTGACGCATGTTGTCCAGCAAGTCCGCCGGCCAGGTATCAGTCCCCAACGCGAAGTTGATGCCCTTGGCCCTATAGCGGCCAAACGAATTCAACGCCTCGCCGTCCCGGGCAAACACCACCGGGCAATGCACCAGGCTGGCACCGCCATCCACCACGCGTTGCAGGTCGTCATCACCACGGGTGTAGATGCCATGCGGCAACAGACTGCGTGGGTTCAAAAGCCCAAGCTGCTGCAACCAGCCCAGTGGCGAGGTGCCGCGCAGTTGCTCGACCATGGCCACTTCGCCGAGGCCCTGACAGCAATGCAGACGCATTGGCGCGTTCAATTCCCGGCTCAATGCAGCGGTGCGTTGCAGCAGCGTGGGTGTGCAGGTCTGGATGCGGTCGGGCAGCAACGCGCCGCGAATCAGGTCATTGTGAGAGCCGTCGAAATCCCGGAAAAACCGTTCGGCGGCATCAAGCCCGGTCATACCCCGGGCTTCGTCCCAGTGGTGGGCCAGGGTGCCGTCGGCCTGCCAGTAACTCATGCCGCTCATGTAGCAAGGGCCGAGGTAGGTGCGCAGCCCCAGTTCAGCTGCCACATCGGCGACCGCCGCAAACTCATCGTAGGTTTCGGCCCACTCGCGGTAATACATCGAAGTGATCGGCATGGCCGTGGTGATGCCGTTGCGGATCAACTGCGTGAAGGCGTAGCGGTATTTGAAGACCTCTTCCTCGGGGCTGTAGCTTTCCCGCGACCCACGCGCCAGATACTCCGCCGACCACATCCGGCCCATGTCGCGCTCGTCGCCGTTGTCCAGGGTCAGCACCGTGGAGTCGAGATCGCCGAGGGCATCCAGATCAATGAAACCGGGGCCGATCAACGCGTTGCCGTAGTCAATCCACTGATCCACCGGCCCCGCATAACCGCGCCCGACGAACTCAATGCGTGAACCGGCGAAGACTACTTCGCCGTCGCGCCACAAAACATGCTGCGCACCGTCGAAGCCGACCACGCAACTGGCCCGCAAGCCGATGCGCTTCACAAACGGCTGTCCAGCAAACGTCCACCGTCCGCAACCAAGCGCCCGGCGCGATACACCTGACGTAGCGGCCGCGAAACCACCGCTTCACCCAACGTTTGTACGGGCATCAGCAGGAAGTCCGCCGCTTGGCCGATCTGCAGCCGATTAGCTTCGCTCCCCAAGGCCTGGGCGCCATTGACCGTCGCCGCCTCGAACGCCGCCGCGAGTTCTTCGTCCTTGTTCAAATCGAAACGAAATGCCAGCAACATTGCGCGTTCGAGCATGTCGCCATTGCCCATGGGCGACCAGGCATCACGGATGCCGTCGGACCCCAGGCACACATTCACCCCGGCTTCGCGCAAGGCCAGAAACGGCGGCACCGCGCAATCGGCGGGGGCGGAACTCATCAGCGAAATGCCCTGTGCGGCCAGGCGTTCGGCCACCGGTTTGACCTGACTCCACGGCAGCATGCCCAGGCAATACGCGTGGCTGATCATCACTCGGCCCTGGCGGTTGAAACGCTCGGTGTAGTCGGCGATCAGCGCGATCTGCCACAGGCCCAGCTCGCCCTTGTCGTGCAGGTGAATGTCGACGCCACGGTCGAACTCGCTGGCCAGTTTGAAAACGAAATCCAGTTGCGCGATGGGGTCGTTGTCGATGCCGCAAGGGTCGAGGCCACCGACGTTTTCCACGCCAAGGTCCATGGCCTCGCGCATCAGTTCGGCAGTGCCGGGGCGGCTGATCAGGCCGGTTTGCGGGAACACCACCAGTTGCAGGTCGATCAGGTCACGATAGTTTTCGCGCAGTTGCTGCATGGCCTCGACGTGACGCAAGCCGAATTCCGGGTCGATGTCGACGTGGCAGCGCATGGTCAGCGAACCGCGGGCGATGCAGTTTTCCAGCAGCGCGCCGGCCCGTTGTGCGATGGGGCTGGTGACTTCGCGCAGGATGCGCCGTTCGTTGGCGATGTAGTCCTTGAGGGTCGGGCCTGCGCTGTTCGGGCGCCAGGGTTGGCCCCAGAGGGTTTTGTCCAGGTGCACGTGGCTTTCTACCAACGCGGGGGTGAGCAGTTGGTTCTTGCCGTCGATGTCGGTGGCCAGCAGCTCATCGGTCGACGCCGGGCGACGTTGGCTGAACCGGCCGTTTTCGATCAACAGGTCTTCGGCGGGGGCGCCGAAGGGGCGCACGTTGCGCAGCCAGCGGGGTTGGTTCATTGCGTACCTCAAATTCAGTGGTGTCTTGGAGGCCTCATCGCTGGCAAGCCAGCTCCCACAGTGATTTGTGTTGATCACAAAATTTGTGAACACCCGCAAACCCTGTGGGAGCTGGCTTGCCAGCGATGGCCGCGACTCGGTCTCGGATCAGCCCTTGAGCTTCGCCCAAATCCGGTCCTGCAGCTCCCGCGCCTTGTTGCTGCATTCCTTCTCGGGGCGCAGGCGTGAGGCGAATTCGTCGGGCATGTTGATCGCATCCATCACTCGCCATTTGGCATCGATCAGCTTGTCGCTCTGGATGCCGTTGTCGTAGGCGATGGCGTTGGACACGGCGGCAGCGTTTTCCGGTTTCATCATCCAGTCGATGAAGATCTTGGCGTTGCCGGGGTGGGGTGCGCTTTTCGGTACGGCGAAGTTGTCCTGGAACATCGCCAGGCCTTCTTTCGGGTATACGTATTTGATGGTGCTCTTCTGCAAGGTGGCCCGCGCTGTAGAGCCGTTCCAGTTCTGCATCATGATCACTTCACCGGAGGCCATGCGGTCGACGGTGTTGTCCGAGCTGTACATCTTCAGGAACGGTTTCTGTTTTTGCAGCAGTTCGAGAATGCGCTTGGCGTCCTGCGGGTTTTCGCTGCACTCATCGACGTTCAGGTAGTGGCTGGCGGCATTGATCACGCTGCTGGAGGTGTCGAGGGCGGCGAGTTGGCCTTGTAGTTCCTTGCGCGGTTCGAAGAACTCTTTCCACGAGTCGTCCAGTTTGCCGCCAGGCACCCGGGCGCTGTCATAGGAGAACCCGGTGGTGCCCCACAGGTAAGGTGCCGAGAACTTGCGGCCCGGATCAAAGCTCGGGTCACGGAACGCCGGTTTGACGTACTGGAAGTTGGGCAGGGCAGAAGCGTCGATTTCCAGCAGCAGGTCCTGGTTGATCAGGGTGCGCATGATCGATTGCGACGGCACGATCACGTCATATGCCGCGCCACCGGCCTGCAACTTGGCCAGCAGGGTTTCATTGCTGTCGTAGCCGTCCATGGTGACCTTGATGCCGGTCTCCTTTTCAAACTTGGCCAGCAACTCGACCGGGTAGTAGTCGGTCCAGTTGTAGAAGAACAGTTCCTTGGGCTCGGCAGCGTGGGCAGAGAACGCGGTGAAGCAACTCATGGCCAGACCGGCAACGGCGAAACGCATGGTTTTTTTCATCAGAGAACGCTCCAGACTCATTGTTGTTTGCCGCGCTGTCCCAGCCAGAAGGCCAGCACCACCAGCACGATGGAAATCACCAGCATCAGGGTCGAGATCGCATTGATCTCCGGCGTCACGCCGGCCTTGATCGCCGAGAAGATGTACACCGGCAGGGTTGTGGAACCCGGTCCGGCGACAAAAAAGGTCATGATGAAATCGTCGAGGCTGACCACGAACGCCAGCACCGAACCGGACAACACCGCCGGCCACAGCAAGGGCAGCGTGACGCGGCGAAACACCTGCCACGGGTTGGCGTACAAATCGTTCGCCGCTTCCAGCAGGCTCTTGTCCAGGTCATTGAGCCGCGCGCGGATTGGCAGGTAAGCGAAGGGAATGCAGAAGCCGATGTGCGCGACGATCACGGTCAGCAAACCGAGCTTGATCCCCAGCGCCATGAACAGCAGCAGGGTGGCCACGGCCGTGACGATTTCCGGCAGGATCAGCGGCAGGTTGATCCCGCCTTCGACCATTTTCTGGCCGTAGAACGGCCGGTAAGTCGCCAGTGCCGCAAGCAAGGCAATCGCTGTGGCGCAGACCGTGGCGATGCTGGCGACGATGATCGAGTTCAGCGCCGCTGTCTGGATCGACGGGTTGGCCAGGATGCGTCCGTACCAGTCGAACGAGAACTCTGTCCACACCGTTGCCGAGCGGTTGGCGTTGAAGCTGTAGGCGATCAACACGAAGATCGGCAAGTACAGATAGGCCAGCATCAACAGGCTGATTTCACGGGTCAGCGGCAGTTTCTTCAGGTGCAGGGCAATCATGCTTGGGCTCCTGGGCGTTGGGTCTTGGCGGCATTGCGGCTATAGAGGGCGTAGAGCACCAGCGACACCAACATGATCCCCAGCAACAGGAACGACAGCGAACTGCCCAGCGGCCAGTTGCGCGCGGTGCCGAACTGCTGCTGGATCAGGTTGCCGATCATCAAGGTCTTGCCGCCGCCGAGAATCGCCGGAGTGATGAACGCACCGAGGCTTGGCACGAACACCAACAGTGCACCGGCAATCACTCCTGGCATCGACAGCGGCAGGATGATCCGGCGCAACGCGTGCCAGCGGTTGGCCCCCAAGTCGTAGGCGGCTTCCACCAGGCGCCAGTCGAGTTTTTCCAGAGTCGAGTAGATCGGCAAAATCATGAACGGCAGGAAGCTGTAGACCAGCCCGACGCTGACCGCGAAGTCGTTGTAGAGCAGGGTGATGCCACCGGCCTGGGGCAGCAGCGCGTTAAGGCTCTGGGCGACCCAGCCGTGTTCGCGCAGGATGATCAGCCACGCGTAGTTGCGGATCAGCAGGTTGGTCCAGAACGGGATGGTGATCAGCAAAACCATCAGGTTGCGCCGGCGCGGTGTGAGGCTCGACATCCACAATGCCACCGGAAAACCGAACAGGAAGCACAGGACCGTGGTGCCACCGGCCTGGAACACTGATCGCAGCAGCGCTTGGGCGTAGACCCAGTTCAACTCCAGTTCGCCGTCAAAACCTTCCTGGAAAAACAGCTGCACGTAGCTTTGCAATTGCCAGTCGGCCTGCCAGTCGACGCCGCCATAGACGTTGCGCGGCAGCAGGCTGATGTAGCCCATGATGCCCAGCGGAATGGCGATCAGGGCCAGCAGGGTCAAAACCACCGGGCTGAGCAGCAGCGCGCGGTTGAGGGCTGGGGAAGTGCTGCTGACGCTCATCTCAGGCCTCCATCAACAGGCAGGCGTGGGGCGGCAGGTTGACCGCAACGCGATCACCGACCACCCGGCCGTGGTTCAGGCCTTCGTTGTTCTCGCGCAGCATGACCTTGATGTCGTTATTCAAACGGCATTGGTAGAGCGTGGCCGTGCCGACATACAGCACCGCTTCGATCACGCCGCGCAGGTGATGCGGTTGCGTTGGATCGACAAGCTGAGAACGCTCCGGACGAAACGCCAGTTGCACCCGCGAACCGTCGAAGCCTTGGGCCGGGCAGGGGATTTCCACCGGCATGCCGTTGGGCACGAACAGGTTTTCGTTTTGCTGGCCACGCTTGAGGTGACCGGGCAAAAAATTGATATCGCCGATAAATTGCGCGACGAACTGATGCTGCGGACGCTCGTAGATTTCATTGGGCGTGCCGATCTGCAGGATCTTCCCGGCCGACATCACAGCGATGCGATCGGACAGGGTCAGGGCTTCTTCCTGATCGTGGGTGACGAAAATGAAGGTGATCCCGGCTTCTTTCTGCACGCGCTTGAGTTCGACCTGCATCTCCTTGCGCAGCTTGAGGTCCAGCGCCGACAGCGGTTCGTCCAGCAACAACACTTTGGGTTTGGGCGCCAAGGCCCGGGCCAGAGCCACCCGTTGCTGTTGGCCACCGGACAGTTCGGCTGGTTTGCGCTTGGCCAGGTGTTGCATTTGCACCAATGCCAGCATCTCGTCGACGCGCTGCGGGATCAGTTTGCGATCAAGGCCCTGCATCTCGAGGCCGAAGGCGATATTCTGCGCAACACTCATGTGCGGAAACAGCGCGTAACTCTGGAACACCGTGTTGACCCGACGCTTGAACGGCGGCAGGTCGTTGACCGGTTCGCCGGCAAGGCGAATCTCGCCTTCGCTGACATGCTCGAAGCCGGCGATGGTGCGCAACAGGGTGGTTTTGCCACAGCCGGAAGGACCGAGCAGGGTGAAGAATTCGTTGTCGGCGATATCCACCGAGACGTTGTCCAGCGCTGGAGCCAGCCCCGGATCGTCGGAATACCGTTTGGAGACGCTACGCACTTCGATTGCAACTGGATGACCCATAATGGTGCATTCCTCTAATTATTGTATGCAAAATCTGGATGCAATTTAGAAATACCCGGATTAATCTGCCTGTGCAAGCCCCTTTTTCAATGGCTGTTCATTCGCCAGGGTTGGTTGCACTGGGCATAAGGAGTTGATGAATGACGGAAAAGAAACTGGAAACCACGGTAGACCGCGTCTACCAAGGGGTTTACGAGGCGATCAGCAAGCGTTCGCTACGTCCGGGTATGAAGCTCGGCGAAGCTTCACTGGCCGAGTTGTTCAATGTCAGCCGCACGTCCGTTCGTGCCGCGCTCAAGCAGTTGGAAGCCGATGGATTGGTCACCACCGAGCCCAACAAAGGTGCGTCGGTGTCGTTACCGAGTGACGAAGAGATCCGTTCTCTGTTCGAAACCCGGCGTTTGATCGAGATTGGCATCGTCAGTGAGCTGTGCCGTCGTCGCGATACCGCCGTGACCCAGGACTTGCGTGATCACTTGCTGCTGGAAGATGAAGCGCATCAAAGCGGCGATCACGAACGGCTGATCCATCTGCTCGGCGAGTTTCACATCAAACTCGCCCGCAGCCTGAACAACCCGGTGTTGCTGGACTGGTTCCAGAAACTGATCTCCCGTGCCTCGCTGTACGCCGCGGCGCTGGATGACGACAGCCATGAGGCTTGTCGAGATGACGAGCACCTGCGGCTGATCGAATACATTGAGGCGGGCAACCAGAGTGCGGCCATCGAGCTGACCTGCATGCACCTCAATGGCATCGAGAAGGCGATCCTCGATGTGGCGGCAACCCTCAAAAGCAGTTACAACCCGCTCAAGCATTTGATAGAGGTGTAGGCTCCCGGAAGCCTGTAGCAGCTGTCGAGCCCGCGAGGCTGCGTTCGGCTGCGAAGCAGTCGCAAAAACGGACAACCCGGTGCGTCAGGAAAACCCCGCTTGCCGAATCTACGACTGCTTCGCAGCCGAACGCAGCCTCGCGGGCTCGCCAGCTGCTACAAAAGCCTTGAAATCTACTCGGCAAGAATCAGCTATACCTCTATGAAACGAATGGCGTGCACGATGCTCGAAACAAACGGGTGCAATAACCGGGGCGTGAAGTCAGCCGATGCAGTTTCTAGAAGATAGCCATGGGTGCTCCGGCTGGAGCGGCGAAATGGCCGAGCGCATTCGTGCGTTCGACTGGAGCGGGACCGAGTTGGGGCCGATCGACAACTGGACCAGGAGCCTGAGCAGTACGGTGCAGTTGATGCTCGCTTCACCGTTGCCGATGGTGATGCTCTGGGGCCGGCCCGGTTACATGATCTATAACGACGCCTACTCGGAGTTTGCCGGCGGGCGTCATCCTTATCTGTTGGGAGCCCCGGTGGAGCTGGGTTGGCCGGAAGTGGCCGAATTCAATCGGCACGTGGTCGATACCTGCCTGGCGGGCGGTACCCTGTCTTTTCGCAACAAGGAACTGGTGTTGCTGCGCGACGGTGTTCCGGAAGACGTCTGGCTGGACCTCTACTACAGCCCGGTTGCCAACGACGACGGTTACCCCGCCGGCGTCATGGCGATGGTGGTCGAAACCACTGAATTCATGATTTCCGAGCGTCTGCGCCAAGCGGCGGAAAACGCCTATCGCGCCGATAACGAGCGGGTGCGCCTGGCGCTGAATGCTGGGGCCTTACTCGGCTCTTTCGTCTGGGACATCAAGTCCAACGTATTGAGTGGCGATGAACGCTTCGCCCGCACCTTTTCCTATCCCGCCGGGCAAAGCCTGCAAAATCTGCCGCAGGATATGGCCGAAGCGCGTATCCACCCCGACGACCGTACCTGGGTTCAGGAGCAAGTCCAACGATCGATGCAGACCGGTTCAGCGTTCAACGCCGAGTATCGGGTGTTGCGCCCCGACGGCAGTTATCTGTGGGTGTTGGCCAGCGGCTGTTGCGAGTTCGATGAGCAGGATGAGCCGTTGCGTTTCCCCGGTGTGCTGATCGACATCCATGAACGCAAAATCGCCGAAGAATCCTTGCTCAAGTTCACCCGCAACCTGGAGCAGCGCGTGGCGGATGAAGTTGAAGCGCGGCTGGCGGCGGAAGAACAATTGCGTCAGTCGCAAAAGCTCGAAGCCATTGGCGGCCTCACCGGTGGCGTGGCCCACGACTTCAATAACCTGCTGCAGGTGATTGCCGGCAACCTGCATCTGCTGGCCCGGCACGAACCGGACAACGCTAATGTGCAACGGCGGGTCAGCGCTTCGATTGCCGCTGTCGAGCGCGGCGCGAAGCTGTCTTCGCAATTGCTGGCGTTTGCCCGTCGTCAGCCACTGTCTCCGGCGATCTGCACGCCCCAGCAGATTTTCGACGGTCTTGGTGAACTGTTGCAGCGTGCGCTGGGGGAAACCCTGCAGGTCCACATGACGACGCCTGCCGAGTCCTGGCGGATTTTCGTCGACCGCAATCAGTTGGAAAACGCCATCCTCAACCTGGCAATCAACGCCCGCGACGCGATGAAGGGCGAGGGCACTATCGAGCTGAACGCCGACAACATCAGCCTCGACCGTGGGTTCTGCGCAGGTAAAGGCATTGTGGCTGGCGACTACGTGCGGGTTTGTGTGGCCGATACGGGCGGCGGCATGGCGCCGCAGGTGCTCGCGCAGGCCTTCGAACCGTTTTTCACCACCAAGCCCGACGGGCAGGGCACGGGGCTGGGGTTGAGCATGGTGTTCGGTTTCGTCAAGCAGAGTGGCGGCCATATCGAGATGTCCAGCGTCGTCGGCCAGGGCACCCGTGTAGCGCTATATTTCCCACGCAGTTTGCGTTCGATGGACGATGAAACCCTCGCGCCGGACGTGCAGCAGCAGGGCGGTCACGAACGGGTGCTGGTGGTGGAGGACAATGACGCGGTGCGCGCTTCGACAGTAGAGCTGTTGCGCGAAGAGGGCTATGAGGTGCTGATCGCTGCCAACGCCGACGTCGCCATGCAGATGTTGTTGGAAGGGGTGGCGGTAGACTTGATTTTCACGGATGTGGTCATGCCTGGCCTGATCAAGAGTTCGGACCTGGCCGCCTGGGCCAAGGTGCAAGATCCGCCGGTGGCCGTGCTGTTCACCTCGGGGCATACCCGTGACATTATTTCGCGCAATCACCAGCTCAGCCCCGACACCCATTTGCTGAGCAAACCTTATAGCCCGGATGCGCTGACCCGAATGGTGCGCACCGTGCTCAATGGTTAAACACACATCCTGTGCAGGAGCTGCCGCAGGCTGCGGTCATTTGATCTTGATCAACAACCATTTCAAGACCGCCAAAAGATCGCAGCCTGCGGCAGCTCCTACAGTCACGTCTATCCATCACCTTTTGAACAAGGCTGCATGATGACCTCCAACCCCCCCTCCGACATGGTCAGGGTGCGTGGCGCCCGGGAACACAACCTCAAGAATGTCGACGTCGATATTCCCCGCAACGCCCTGGTGGTGTTCACCGGGGTGTCCGGTTCGGGCAAATCGTCACTGGCGTTTTCGACGCTGTACGCCGAAGCGCAACGCCGCTATTTCGAGTCGGTGGCGCCTTACGCGCGGCGGCTGATCGATCAGGTGGGCGTGCCGGACGTGGATTCCATCGAAGGCCTGCCTCCCGCCGTCGCCTTGCAACAACAACGGGGCACGCCGAGCACGCGCTCTTCGGTGGGCAGCGTCACGACCCTGTCGAGCCTGATCCGCATGCTGTATTCGCGTGCCGGCAGTTACCCGCCGGGGCAACCGATGCTGTATGCCGAAGACTTTTCACCCAATACCCCGCAAGGTGCTTGTCCTGAATGTCACGGCTTGGGGCGGGTGTATGAAGTCACCGAAGCGCTGATGGTGCCGGATCCGAGCCTGACTATCCGCCAGCGCGCCGTAGCTTCCTGGCCCTTGGCGTGGCAGGGCCAGAATCTGCGGGACATCCTGGTGACCATGGGCTACGACGTCGATATTCCGTGGCGCAAGCTACCCAAAAAGCAGCGCGACTGGATTCTCTTCACCGAAGAAACCCCGACCGTGCCGGTGTATGCCGGGCTTACGCCGGAAGAAACCCGGGTCGCTCTCAAGCGCAAAATGGAGCCAAGTTATCAGGGCACCTTCACTGGTGCGCGGCGCTACATCCTGCACACCTTCACTCACTCGCAAAGTGCGTTGATGAAGAAGCGGGTTTCGCAATTCATGCTCGGCAGCCCTTGCCCTTTGTGCGACGGCAAACGGCTTAAGCGCGAGGCGTTGTCGGTGACGTTCGCCGGTTACGACATCGGCGAACTGTCGCAGATGCCGTTGCTGCAAGTGGCCGAAGTGCTCAAACCCGTAGCAGCCCGGCATTACCTTGAAGAAGGTGATGAAGCGGGCGAAGTGCTGACCCACGACCAGACCCGCGAAGCCCGTGAACAACGCGTGGCCCACGGCGCCAGCGGCCACGCCAATGCTCCGGATGTACGCCACACGCCGAACCTGTCGGTGGAGAAGCGTCTGGCCGCACAACGGATCGCCCAGGATTTGCTGGAGCGGGTCAGCACCCTGACCGACCTGGGTCTGGGTTACCTGGCGCTGGAGCGCAGCACGCCGACGCTGTCGTCGGGTGAGTTGCAGCGTTTGCGCCTGGCGACGCAACTGGGTTCGCAGCTGTTTGGTGTGATCTACGTGCTGGACGAACCTTCTGCCGGTTTGCACCCCGCCGATGGCGAAGCGTTGTTCGAAGCCTTGCAACGTTTGAAGGCGGCGGGCAATACCTTGTTTGTGGTCGAACACGATCTGGAGACCATGCGCCGCGCGGACTGGTTGATCGATGTCGGCCCGGCAGCGGGCGAGCACGGCGGGCGGGTGCTGTACAGCGGCACGCCGGCCGGGTTGGCTGATGTGGCCGACTCGCAAACCCGCGCCTATCTGTTTGCCGAGAGCGTCAGCCAGTCGCGGGTCAGCCGCAAGGCCAGCGACTGGTTGCGGCTGGAAGGCATCACTCGCAATAACCTGAACAACCTCAGTGTCGAGTTTCCCTTGGGTTGTTTCACCGCGGTGACCGGTGTTTCGGGTTCGGGCAAATCCAGCCTCGTCAGCCAGGCGTTGCTGGAGTTGGTCGGCGCACATCTGGGGCGTCCGGCCGTCGAGAACGAGCCGCAAGAATTGAGTCTGGAAGACGATGCGCCGCAAACCAGCGGCGGTCAGGTCACGGCAGGGCTGGCGTCGATCAAACGGCTGGTGCAAGTCGATCAGAAACCCATTGGCCGCACGCCGCGCTCAAATCTTGCGACTTATACCGGGCTGTTCGACAACGTGCGCAAGCTCTACGCCGCCACACCCGAGGCCCAAGCGGCGGGGTACGACGCCGGGCAGTTTTCTTTCAACGTCGCCAAGGGCCGTTGCCCGACCTGCGAAGGCGAAGGTTTTGTCAGCGTTGAATTGCTGTTCATGCCCAGCGTCTACGCGCCATGCCCGACTTGCCACGGTGCCCGCTACAACCCCGACACGCTGGCGATCACCTGGCAGGGCCGCAGTATTGCGCAGGTGCTGCAGCTGACCGTGGACCAAGCCGTGGAGGTGTTCGTCGAACAAGCGGCTATTCGGCGCTCGCTGGAGGTACTGCGCGACATCGGCCTCGGTTACCTGCGCCTGGGTCAACCGGCCACAGAGTTGTCAGGCGGCGAAGCCCAGCGCATCAAATTGGCCACCGAGCTGCAACGCAATCAACGCGGGGCGACCTTATACGTGCTCGATGAACCGACCACTGGCCTGCACCCGCGAGACGTCGATCGCTTGCTGGAACAGCTGAACAATCTGGTCACGGCCGGACACACCGTGATCGTTGTCGAGCACGAGATGCGTGTGGTGGCGCAGTGCGACTGGGTGATCGACATTGGCCCTGGGGCCGGGGATCAGGGCGGCAGGATTGTCGTGGCGGGGACGCCGCAGAAAGTGGCCAAGAGTAAAAAGAGCCGGACAGCGCCGTTTTTGGCCAGGGCTTTGTTGTGAGCTGAAACAAAAGATCGCAGTCTGCGGCAGCGCCTACACGGGGCTGCGTGCACCTGTAGGCGCTGCCGAAGGCTGCGATCATTTGATCTTCTAGGTGCCGTCGATCGTACGCCGCACCTTGTCCAGCAGTTCCTTGATCTGGAATGGCTTGATCAACATTTCCATACCGTCACCCAGAAACACCTGGCGGTTGATTGCGGTTTCGGCGTAACCGGTCATGAACAGGATCGGCAGTTTGTTGCGCCACCCACGGGCAACATCGGCCAGCTCCCGGCCGCTCATGCGCGGCAGGCCGACGTCGGTCAGCAGCAGATCAATGGATTGATCATTCTGCAGGCGTTCCAGAGCCCCCTCGATGTCAGCCACTTGCGTACAGCGGTAACCGGCATCCACCAACACTTCGGCAACGAACATGCGCACCGACGGCGTGTCCTCGACGATCAATATGTGTTCGCCGGCCCCTTGAGGGTCGACGGTGGTGGGCAGGGTTTCGCTGGCGGTGGGGTCGGAGCTGGCGGGCAGCATGATGGTCACTTCGGTGCCGCGTCGTGCCACGCTGCGGATGTGCGCATCGCCACCGGATTGTCGGGCGAAACCGTAGATAGTCGACAATCCGAGGCCGGTGCCCTGGCCCAGTGGTTTGGTGGTGAAGAACGGATCGAACACCTTGTCGATCACGCTGTGCTCAATCCCGGTGCCGTCATCGCGCACCGACAAGGCGATATACGCGCCATCGGCCAGATTGGGATCACCATGGGAATAGGCGGCGTAGGTGTTGACCCAGATATTTCCGCCTTGGGGCAGGGCGTCGCGCGCGTTGATCACCAGATTGAGCACGGCGCTTTCCAACTGGATCGGGTCGACCAGGGCAATCGCGGCTTTGCTCGTCAGTTCAAGCTTCAGGGCAATGCGTTCACCGATGGTCCGCACCAGCAGTTCTTCAAGGGAGCGGATGTTTTCGTTGATGTCCACTGGTCGCGTATCGAGCGGCTGTTGCCGGGCGAATGCCAGCAGGCGATGGGTCAGGGCCGCCGCACTCATCGCCGAATTCAACGCCGCTTCGGTATAGAACTGGACCTTGTCGGTGCGCGAATCGGCGACTCGCTTCTGGATCAGTTCCAGGCTGGTGATGATCCCGGTGAGCAGGTTGTTGAAGTCGTGGGCAATGCCGCCGGTCAATTTGCCCAGAGCGTCCATTTTCTGCACTTGCAACAGCTGGGCCTCGGTGCGTGCGCGTTCGGCCACTTCCTTGGCCAGCTGAGTCGTGGCGTCGTCCAGTTGCGCCAGGTGCGAGCGCTCGCGGTGGCGATGTTCGGTGACATCCTCAACAAAAACCAGGCTCAATTGCGGGGTGCGATAGGGCGAGATCTGCCACTCGGTTTCGCGCAATTGGCCGTTGACGCGCATGTTCAGCGTGCCTTTCCAGCGTTCGCCGTAGGCCAGACGCAGGCGCAGTTCGTTGATGACGGCGAGCTGGTTGTCGGCGAAGCACTCTGCGAGCGTATCGGGGGCGAGATTGTCCTGTATCAGTTGAGCGAAGGCATGGTTGCATTCGTGGATTTTCAGGTCGGCGTCCAGTACCGCGATAGGTGCCGACACATTGACAAATATTTCGCGAAACCGCGCCTCGCTATCGCGCAGGGCATTCTCGGTTTCGCGTACTCGCAGCAAGGTGCGCAGCGTCGCCAGTAGCACATCCGGGTCCACCGGGTGAATCAGGTAAGCGTCGGCGCCCGCATCCAGACCGGTGATGATGTCACCCGTCTGGATCGACGCGGCCGACACGTGAATCACCGGCAGCAGGGCGGTCGCGGGGTCGGAGCGCAGTTTACGCACGATGTCGAAGCCGCTCATGTCGGGCAGGTTGACGTCGAGGATCAGTGCATCGAAGTTGACGCTATCGATCAACTCCAGCCCCTCGCCGCCAGTGCCGGCTTCGAGTACTTCATAGCCATGACGCTCCAGCCGCCGGCGCAGGGCATAGCGCGTGGCGATATTGTCATCGACGACCAACAGGCGCAGATCACGTTTCATCGGCAGACTCCGTGGCGATGGCCAGCGGGATGATCACGTAAAAGGTCGATCCCGAGCCCGGCGTACTCTGAACCCCGACTTCGCCACCCAGCAAACCTGCGAAGCGTTTGCACAGCGACAGTCCGAGCCCGGTTCCGCGCAGGCGCTTTTGCAATGGGGAATCAACCTGGGAAAAGTCTTCGAACAATGCGCCATGTAGCTCTGGAGCGATACCTATTCCGGTATCGCTGACGGCAAACCGCACGTGTGAGCTGTTTTCAAGGCTTGCCGAGACCCGGACTTCTCCGTGCATGGTGAATTTCAGCGAATTGGAAATGAAGTTGCGCAGGATCTGCGCAAGTTTCTTGTCGTCGGTGTACAAACGCGGCAGACCTACCGGTTCTTCAAATATCAGGTCCACGGCGGTGGCATCGACAATCGGCCGAAACATGCCGCGCAGGGCCGCGAACAGATCGAACATGTCAAACCAGGCCGGCGAAATGGTAATGCGCCCGGCTTCGATCTTCGCCAGATCCAGCAGGTCGTCGACCATATCGCTCAGCTCGCGCGCAGAGTTGCTGACGAAGGCCACTTGTTTGTGTTGCTCGGGGCTCAAGGGGCCGTCGAGCTCGTCGGTCAACAGGCTGGCGATGCTCAGGATCGAGCCCAATGGGGTACGAAACTCATGGCTCATGTACGACAGAAAGCGACTTTTCAGGTCCGAGGCCTGACGCAATTGTTCGGCCTGGGTGTCGAGTTCCGCGTACAGCGCCAACACCCCCTGGTTGGTTTCATCGAGTTCGGCGCGCAGGGCTTCGGCTTCCCCTTGCAACTGGGCGATCAGCGCCGCTTGTTGGTCGATCTGAGTCGCAGGTGCTTCAGGCATGAACGGCCTCCAGAGCAATGACCACCACCGTGACGTCGTCCCGTCCACGACAGAAATCCCGGTGCAAAATAGCGGCAATTACCGCGGGATGGCGATGCACCAGGCCGGGGTAATCCTGCAGGTTCCAGCGCGACTGCAGGCCGTCGCTGTACATGATCAACAGCTGTCCGTTCACCTGAGCATAGTCAAAGGCTTGAGCCTTACGATACTGGCCGCCGACGATGCCGGGGTGGGAGGCCAGGCCGCGAGACTTGTCAGGCGCAATCAGGCAGGCGCCGATATTGCCGATGCCGACGAACTTCAGCGCGTCGCGGCTGGCATCGAACTGCGCGATGGCCAGCGCACCGCCGCGGGTACCCATCATGGCCAGATGTATCTCTTCCAATGCCAGTACCGGCGAGGCGAATGGCGACCGCGCGAAAGACTTTTCGCCGGCGCGGGCCGCTCGTTCGGCTTCTTCGCCATGGCCCAGGCCATCGATCACCAACGCGCTGATGAGTGGCCCATCGAATGCCAGATGCCACACATCACCGCACGCCGGATCGTTGCGCAACGAGTGCTGGCTAATGCCGACGCGTCGATCTGGAGCCTTGTCCTGTCGCGGATACAGACGTGTCAGCAGCACGGAACCCCTTGAATCGGCGTAAACGTCGAACACCTCGGTCTGCCGCGAAACGGCACCCAGCCCGATGCCCTGTGTGCCGCCGGTGGAGAAGCCATCGGTCAGGCACGCCTGTAAGTCAAAGCCCTGGGCGCGGTCGACCGCAAGCATTTCGATGCCGGCGCCGCTGGCGCGAGGCAACGAACGCAAATGCATCTCGCCACGGCCGGCGTGTTTGAGAATATTGCTGGCCAGCTCGGTGGCGACCAGTGCGACACGCCCGGCATCGGTAATGTCGAAGCCGTGTTCCTGCGCTAGATTCTGTGCTGTACGCCGTGCGTGACCGATCTGACTGCTGTCCTCGATCATCAGCACTTGCGTCAGCGAACTGCCAAAGTTCACGTCCATCGGGTGATCGTTATGCGAGTGCCCTTGCCCGGTGCGGTGTCGAGTTCGAACTCGTCCACCAGCCGCTTGGCGCCGGTCAGGCCCAGTCCGAGACCGCTGCCGGAGGTCCAGCCATCGGTCATCGCCAGTTTGATGTCGGGAATGCCGGGGCCTTCGTCGCGAAACAACAGACGCAGGCCGCAGCGGGCGTGGTCGTCGAGGATCTCCCAGTCCATGTCGCCACCCCCACCGTATACCATGGTGTTTCGGGCGAGCTCGCTGACGGCAGTCACCAATTTAGTCAGGTCGATCAGGCGCATGCCGCACTCCTGGGCCAGCTTGCGCGTGAGTTGTCGAGCCAGGACCACGTCCTGCTCGATATGAATCGGATGAGTGCCGCTGCTGCGTACGATCATTGTTCACGTACTCGATCCTGAAGCAGTTTCATCCCGCGTTCGACATTCAGCGCGGTACTGACCCCGGGCAGTGTCAGGCCGAGCTCAACCAGGGTGATGGCCACCGCGGGTTGCATGCCGACCAGCACAGTCTGGGCATCCATGATTTTTGAAAGACCGGAAATGGTTCCGATCATTCGGCCAATGAACGAGTCGACCATGTCCAGGGCGGAGATGTCGATCAACACGCCGCGGGCGGAAGTGCGGCTGATGCGCTCCGACAAGTCGTCCTGAAGGGTCAGTGCCAACTGGTCGTGCATGTCGACCTGAATGGTCACCAGCAGGAAGTCACCCATTTGCAAAATCGGAATGCGCTCCATGGGCTCATACCGCCTTGCTGATGGTCAATCCCAACCGAGTCAGGGCCAGTTTGAGGGCATCGGCCAGATTGGCCTTGGTCACCACGCCTTGCAGGTCCAGCCCCAGGTGCACGATAGTCTGCGCAATTTGCGGGCGCACACCGCTGATGATGCAGTCGGCTCCCATCAGGCGAATCGCCGTAACGGTTTTGAGCAGGTGTTGCGCCACCAGCGTATCGACGGTGGGCACGCCAGTAATGTCGATAATGGCGATTTCCGAACCGGTGTCGACGATCCGCTGCAACAGCGATTCCATCACTACCTGGGTACGTTGCGAGTCCAGGGTGCCGATCATCGGCAGCGCCAATACACCGTCCCAGAGTTTGACCACCGGCGTCGACAGTTCCAGCAGCTCTTCCTGCTGTCGCTTGATCACTGCTTCGCGGGATTTCTGGTAGGTGCGAATGGTGTGCAGGCCCAGCGCGTCGAGCAGTTCAGAGACTTCCCAAAGCTGTTCGGCCAACAGCGCCGGACTGTCCTGATAGTGGTTTTGCAGCAGCGCAAACAACGGGCCTTTCAAAGCGAAAATAAAACTGGCGGTCTGATGTGAGTCGTGACCGAGCAAGGCACGGCTATTGGAGAGTTTTTCAAGAAACAGGCGAATGTCGTCCCAGCCAGGGGCTGAGATGTTCTGGCCGTTGCCGCTCTTGAGGCCCGAGATGATCAGCTCCAGAAATTGCGAAGTCTGCTGCTGCAGGTCCTGATCTTTGAGATTGCGTGTGGCACCGCTGGATTCAAGGCCGTTTTTCCATTCTCCAAGCAATTGCGCCTGGTTTTTTTGCATTGCATCGAGCGTGGTGGATTGCAGTGCCGCCATGAGACTTGACTCCTTGAATGTAGGCGCCGACTCCCCAAAAATGACCGGCGCAATTGAATGACATTTGCCGGATGGAATAGTTGTTCGCTTTCGCGAACATTTTTCATCCGCAACACCTGAACTGTAGGAGGTGGCGAAGGCAGCGATCTTTTTTTTTGCGTTTATCAAGTGAACACAGAGGATCGCAGCCTGCGGCAGCTCCTACAGGAACGGAGCCATTTAATGGAACGTTGCCTGCGTTTCGACTTCGAAACCTCAAGGCTCGCCTGATTTCTGACGGCCGCAGATACAGTGACGAGGGAGGTAGCGATGAAAGACCAATCGATGGCACCACAAAAGGAACGACCGCAGTCCGATAACCTCGGCGAACCGGTGGAAAGCACCCCGCAGCCGCAAAGCGGGGATGAAGCGGTTGACCAGAAAAACCGCCATACCGATAACGACAATGAATTCAGCCCGGGCTTCAAACCCAATCCAGACCGACCCAAGCCCAGTGATGACACCGATGCCGATATCGATACCGATGGCGGCTAGAGGGCAACAAATACGAAAGCCGCATCCTGGATGCGGCTTTTGCGTTTTCAGACAGGTTTATTTGCTGGGATGGGCGGCCTGAAGTTTCTTCGCCATGTCCAGGTGCTTCTCCAGCCCCGGCAGCATTTTCTGCGCGAAGCCTTTGAGCTCGGTGGCGCCTTTGGTCTTGTCATCCGTCACGGTGTTGGCTTCTTTCTTGAAGAGCTCAATGGCTTCTTCGTGGGCCTTGACCTGGTTGTTGGCGTAGGCCGCATCGAAGGACTCGTCGCGCATGTCGAGGATTTTTTCCTTAGCTTGCTTGACCAGCGTTGTGTCGTCCGGCACTTCGATGTCGTTTTTCTTGGCGATGGTCGCCAGTTCGTCATTCGCCTTGCCATGATCGGTGATCATCATATTGGCGAACGCCTTGATGTCCGCCGATTGGCTTTTTTCGAGCGCCAGTCGACTGGACTCGATTTCGGCGATGCCACCGGCAGCGGCCTTGTCGACAAAATCATTGGAAGTGGCGGCAAAAGCCGTCCCTATCATGCCAGTGCTCAGGGCAACGGCCAAAGCGAGGTGGCGCAGGTTAAATCCGTCCATTGGTGTTTCTCCACGCAGATGATCAGGGTGATCGTTAACCTGTGGAGGCTGGGGCTGGGGTAAAGGTTTTATCGCATTTGCGACAGGACGACGAACGGACACCGCTGGTCTGACAGGTGGTCGACAGAACCCGTCAACCAAGGCCATTCTGATAGTTGGCGAACGCAATCAGTCGCGTTTGCTACCGATTAACAAACGGAGGTGTTCCATGCCGGTGTCCCACGACCTTTATCAGGATCTGAGTTGCACAAAGGAAGAAATCCAGCAGAAACGCACCAAGGATCCGTTATTGGATTCGCTGATCAACAAATACTCCCTGGCAGATGCCGAGGTGGTGAAGGCAGAGCAGGCCAAATCCAGCGATGATGCGGTGACAAAGCTCAAGGCCAAGCGCCTGGAGGTCAAGGACAAAATCGTCAAACAACTTCAATCGCCGTCCTGATACAGGCCCTGCGTCACCGACGACCGGTGACCGAAAAATTGGAACGGCGATCAGCAACGGCACCTCGAATGTTCAGAACCTGACAACACGGGCGACAGTCGAGGTGCCTCCATGACAGACCCAAAATTCCCGTCCGAAGAACAGGGTGGCTACGACCCGATGCCGACCCATCCGCAACCCTTGAGCCCGGCTAAAACCACTGAGCATCCCGAAGAAGAACCGGGCATTGACGACGTGCCGGAAGACGAAGGCATCGACTCCGATCTGAATTGAACACTGTGCGCTGTACCCTGTGGGAGCTAGCCTGCTAGTGATAGTGGTCTGTCAGATGATCAACAGGTGCCTTATGCTCCGCTATCGCTAGCAGGCTAGCTCCTGCAGGATTTTGTGGTGTTTATTGCAATGCGTTGGCCAGTGGCAATCGCGCCATGTTTTGCGCCTTCAGCGATCCGAAATACAACCAGTCGCCATATTCACGCACGGTAGTGATCGGTGAATAGTTGTCGTCGCTGCCATCCTGCAGATTGGCGATGACTTTACCTTGCAGATCCAGACCCAGTGCAAAACCACGTTTCTCCACCGGCTTGGGCAATACGCTCATGGCTCTCACGATCATTTTGCGAATGAAGGGATGCGGCGCGGTGGCGTCGAGCAGGGCGTTGCGCGGGGCATACAAAGCCACCCAGAAACGGTCATGGCCATTGAACGAGAGGTTGTCCGGCAAACCCGGCAGATTGTCGATAAACACGTCGCGGGTGCCGGCTTTCGGCCCGGTCAACCAATAGCGAGTGACGCGATAGGCGCCGGTTTCATTGACCAGAACGAAGGCATCGTCCGGCCCGAGTGCAACGCCGTTGGCGAACTCCAGTTTGTCCAGCAAGAGCGAAGTCTTGCCAGTCTGGAAGTCATAACGCAGCAAGCGACCATCGCCACCGTGTTCGATGATGGCCTCGCCGTCCCGTCCGTAACCGAAACGGCTGGAAGCATCACTGAAATAAGCGAAGTGCCCGGGTTTATCGATAACCACATCGTCAGTGAAACCAAAGGGCACACCGTTGGCTTCCGTGCTCATCGCCACCAAGCGGCCCTGAGCGTCCAGCGACAGCAAACCTTTAACCGCGTCGGCAATGACCAGCAAGCCGTTCGGATGACGGGCCAACCCCAACGGCCGGCCGCCGGTATCCGTCAGCTTTTTGGTGACTTTGCCATCCAGGCTGGTGCGAATGACGCGCCCGTCATGCAAACCGGTGATCAGCGCATCGTTTTCCAGCAGCAATGCTTCCGGACCGTCGATGTCAGCTGCCCCCACACGCTCCATGCCTTTGAGGCGCTGATTGTCGGCGTAGAGGCCCTCGGTGAGGGACGGCGCGGGTGACGGGGTCCAGGCCACTGGTTGCACCTTGGTCGGCATCAGTAGCAGGAACCCGCCGATGGCAATGATCAGCAGCAACAGCCCATGGTGGAACCGGACGGATCGACTCACGCGCCGACCCCCGATTGTGCCAGGTGCTTTTGTGCCATTTCGCGCAACGCCAACATTGAGGCTGCCGACTCGCGTTCAATTCGGCGCTTGAGCAGCAACCGATTGGCAATGCGCATCGCCAGCCCACTGAATTGATACTCCAGCGTGCGAACAAACCGCGTGCTGCTGCCTTCAGCCTCGCATTCGTAAGTCACCACCAACGACAGCCCGTGATCGCCATCAGCGCGGGCACTCCAGCGCCGCCCCGGCAGGTATTCGTCGACCAGCCAGCTTAGGTGCCCGTCGCGGCCACCGGCACGAATGTCCTCTTCGAACCTGGAGCCGGCATGCAACGAGCCTTTCTGGCCATTGATCTTCAGGGACGATGGATGCCACTCGGGCCAGCGGCTGACGGTGCTGGCGTAGGCAAGCACCTCGATGGGGTTGCCGGCAATTTCGATCTCATGCTGCATGCGGGTCATGGGCGTTCTCGTCAGGTACGGGGTGGCCTGCTCCGGTTCCCAGTAGAGGGTGCCGAACAGGTAGTCCATCAACGGAAAAACGATGTTGAAATTGCGCTCTTGCATCATCTCGCGACGATGATGCAGTTCATGCAGGCGACGCATCTGGCGGATCCACGGCAGGCGCGTCAGCCGGTTGTGCGGCGGTAGATGCTCACAGGCGTGAAATACCTCATAAGCCAGGTAACCGAGCACCAGGCAGCCTGCGACCAACCCGGCGACATTGGCGTCAAACTGCTTGAGCAGCCACCAGAGGGGCAGGGTAATCACCAGGGTGTGAAGCACGATCAGCCACGCGGGAAACAGGATCACCCGCCAGTCGCGGGCGCTGTCGTAAGTCATGTAGCCGGGGGCGAAGAAGCTGTGGTGGTCGCCGGCATGTCGGGCATAGAACATCCGTGCGAAGGCCCTTTTGTGATGGCCCAAGTGCCGATGCACGCCATACACGCCGAGGTTGAATAACAACAAGGTCAGCGGCACGGCCAGCCACTCCAGCGGCTGTACTTGCTGCACGGTGCTCCAGAATGCGGCGATGGCCAGCAGGCCGAACAACAGCACAAAAGCGCCGTGCAGCCACGGGTTATAAAGCGGATGGATGTTGGCTCGGTAGCGGCTGCGGAATGCTTCGGTGGTCTGCCTCACTGCAATCACCTGTCGTTTTTGTTATCTCCAGCAGATTAGACGATTTCCCTGTTTTGGCTGGCCGAACGTTGAGGACACAACCGCCATGATCCGGTGCAAACCGGACTCAGGTCAGCGGGTTCCAGCGTTGCGACCAATCATCATCGGTCTTGATCACTTCGCGCAGTAGATCGAAAGCCTGTTGCAGGGTTTCCGAGTCGCGGTCGCGGGAGTAGACCAGATAGGTCGGGTAACTGAATTCCGGGGCTTTGGGCACGGGTTCCAGTACGCCGCTTTCCAGATAACTCTGGACGACGCGGGTGCGGAAATAGCCGCTGCCGCCGTTTTCCAGAATGTATTGCAAGGCCAGCGGACCGAGGTTGAAGCTCAGGGCTGCCTTGGCTTTTTCCGGAAGCGCCGCATCGTGCTGGCGGCGGAAGTCCGGCCCCCAGTCGATATACACGTAAGGGGCGGGGCGCGCGGGATGGCGCACGAGGATCAGTTTCTCTTCGAGAATCTGCTCCACTTGCAGGCGTGGCCAATATTCGGGCTGATAGACCAGCGCCGCGTCCAGCACCCCGAGTTCCAGTTGGCGCAGCAGGTTTTCGCCGTCGCGGATCTCCATGCGCAAGGCATGGCTGGGGATTTTTTCCCGCAGCTCAGCGGCCCAACTGAGCATCAGCGGGTTACACAGGCTGACCTCGCCGCCGATGTGCAACACATCGTGATAACCCTCGGGCAACGGCAAGTCCCGGCGCGCAGCTTCCCAGGTTTCCACCAGTTGGTTGGCATACACCACGAAAGCCTCGCCGTTGGGTGTCAGCCGGGCGCCGGCCCGATTGCGAACGAACAGGGTACTGCCCAACTGGCTTTCAAGCTTCTGCACCCGTGCGGTGATTGCGGTCTGGGTAACGTGAAGTTTCTCGGCGGCGGCAGCAAGGCTGCCGTGGCGAACGATTTCCAGAAAGGTGCGGGCGAGATCGATGTCCATGGGGCGGCCGGTGGGGGAAGGTGGTGGCATTGTAAGAGTACGCGTGGTCTTCGGATACCACGGCCATGGGATCTATCCTGTAGCAGCTGCCGCAGGCTGCGTTCGGCTGCGAAGCAGACGCAAATTCGCCGCCCCGGATTTATCCGACACACTGGGCTTTTCATTTTCAGGCAAGCAAAACGACGAATCCCGCCATAACGGCGGGATTCGTTTGCAGCCTCAAAGCTACCGGCGAGCGTGAAGCTCTCGTCTTACGACGGGAACAGCTCGGACAGTTTCATCGCCAGCATCATGTCGCCTTCAGCGCGCAGTTTGCCGCCCATGAACGCTTGCATGCCGTCGGTTTCGCCGCTGACGATACCTTCCAGGGTTTCGCCGTCCATCACCAGAGTCACCTGGGCGTCCGGGTTTTCGCCTTCCAGCAGCTCGCAAGTGCTGTCTTTGACAACCAGAGAGAAGTTCTTGGTGTCGTCGATGCGGAAACCGAAGACCAGGTCCAGACCGGCAGCAGCGGCTGGGTTGAACTTGGCTTTCATTGCTTGTACTGCATCTGCTACGGAGGTCATGGTTTGATCCTTTTTCTGGTATTAAAGCAGGGTAATAAGAGCAGGGTGATTACAGCCAGGGTCACAATAGTCCGGACTCAGCGAAACGTAATGAGGTCCGGGGCCTTCAGCAGTTGCAGGTGCGCATGACTGTTGAAGGAAGCCAGGGCTACCTCGCGACCGCGAAACTTCAGCTGGTTGAGCGAGGTGTTGACGATTTGCCAGTTCAATTCAAAGGCCTGTTTGGCAGGCATCTGTGTAATCAGGTGGAGCAGGGCCGTGATGGTGCCGCCGGAAGTAAACACAGCAATTTTTTGCGTGTTGTCGGCTTGTTCGAGGATGCGGTGCAGGCCTGCCTGCACACGCTCGACGAACCCCAGCCAGCTTTCCAGTCCCGGTGTGTCATAGGTGCCGGCCAGCCAGCGCTCGATGATCAAGGCAAAAATACGCTGGAATTCACCACGATTTTGCGCAGCGTTACGCAGGATATTCAGGGCTTCGGGTTCTTCCGGCAGCAGGGCCGGCAATAGTGCGCGAATCACCGCGTCGGCATCGAACTCATTGAACGCGGAATCGGTTTCAAGGATGGGAACTGGCAACCCTACGGCGGCAAATTGTTCCAGTGCGCTGGTGGCCGTGTGCTGCTGGCGACGCAGGTCGCCCGCAAGGCAGCGATCGAAGCTGATACCGAGTTCGGCCAGGTGCTGGCCGAGGATTTCCGCCTGGCGAACACCGGTCGGCGACAGGACGTCATAGTCGTCTGCACCAAAGGAGGCCTGGCCATGTCGAATCAAGTAGATACTGCCCACGTCCGCGTCATCCCGGTACGTTGAAGGTTTGGCGAGGTTATGAGGATGACGGTGAGCTGTCAATGAAAAAACATACGCTTGTTTGAAATGCTCGTTACAGGCCTGTTGCCAGAGGTTTCACGACTGGTCGCAAGGCCGGCGCATGGGTATGCTGGAGGCATCCCGCGCGCATAGATGCCGCGCATCGTTTGAGGAGTCCCTGTGGAGTTTTTTTCGGAGTACGCCGTTTTTCTGGCCAAGACTGTGACCCTGGTGATCGCCATTCTGGTGGTCCTGGCCAGTTTTGCGGCTTTGCGCAGTAAAGGTCGACGTAAATCGGCCGGCCAGTTGCAGGTCAGCAAGCTCAATGATTTCTACAAAGGGCTGCGCGAACGCCTGGAGCAAACCTTGCTCGACAAGGATCAGCTCAAGGCTTTACGCAAATCGCAGGTCAAGACCGAGAAAAAACAGAAGAAGAAACCCGAAGCCAAACCCCGGGTGTTCGTGCTGGATTTCGACGGTGACATCAAGGCGTCAGCCACTGAAAGCCTGCGTCATGAGATCACTGCACTGCTGACACTCGCTACGCCGAAAGACGAAGTGGTGCTGCGCCTGGAAAGCGGCGGCGGCATGGTTCACAGCTACGGTCTGGCGTCTTCGCAACTGGCGCGTATCCGTGAGGCCGGCGTGCCGCTGACCGTGTGCATCGACAAGGTGGCGGCCAGCGGCGGCTACATGATGGCGTGCATCGGCGAGAGGATCATCAGCGCACCGTTTGCGATTCTGGGCTCCATCGGCGTGGTGGCGCAGCTGCCCAACGTCAACCGCCTGCTGAAAAAACACGACATCGACTTCGAAGTGCTGACCGCCGGTGAGTACAAGCGCACCCTGACCGTGTTTGGCGAAAACACCGAGAAGGGCCGGGAGAAGTTCCAGGAAGACCTGGACATCACCCATCAATTGTTCAAGAACTTCGTGGCACGCTACCGCCCGCAATTGGCCATCGACGAAGTGGCGACCGGCGAAATCTGGCTGGGTGTCGCGGCGCTGGACAAGCAACTGGTGGACGAGCTCAAGACCAGCGATGAATACCTGGCAGAGCGCGCCAAGCAGTCCGAGCTGTATCACCTGCACTATGCCGAACGCAAAAGCTTGCAGGAACGTATTGGTATGGCGGCCAGCGGTTCGATTGACCGCGTACTGCTGAGCTGGTGGAGTCGCTTGACCCAGCAACGCTTCTGGTAACGTTTGACGCTCAATTGCAGGCATAAAAAAACCGGGGATGATTCCCCGGTTTTTTTATGGCGATTCGCTGATCAGCGGCGACGGAACAGCGGCAGCGGTTCGTCGGTGGCGGCCTGATAAGTCACCGAGAAGTCCTTGAGACCTTCAAGTGCTTCATACGGATCTTTATCGGGGCGCACAGCGAACGCATCGAAACCGCAGCGATGCATATAGAACAGCTGGTCGCGCAGTACATCGCCAATCGCCCGCAGTTCGCCTTTGAAACCGTAACGGTCACGCAGCAGACGGGCGTTGGAGTAGTTGCGGCCATCGGTGAACGCCGGGAAGTTCAAGGCAATGACCTGGAAGCTCGCGACATCCTCACCGATTTCTTCGGCTTCTTCATCGGCATCCAGCCAGATGCCCAGGCCGCCGTCGCGGGCCAGAAGCATACGGCTGTGTTCGCGCCACAGTTGCAACGGTACGATGTAATCGTCGCAATTGGTGATCTCGTCGATGCTGAATTCCATGGGCAGCAGGTGCCAGGTTTCGTCGACGACTTCGTTGTTCTTAATGATTCGCTGCATAGACGCGTTCCTTGAAGAGGTCGATGCCAATACGCTGGTAGGTGTCGATGAAACGCTCGTCTTCGGTACGTTGTTCGATGTACACGTCGATCAGCTTCTCGATCACATCAGGCATGGCTTCCTGGGCAAAGGACGGGCCGAGGATCTTGCCCAGGCTCGCGTCACGGCTGGCGCTGCCGCCGAGGGACACCTGGTAGAACTCTTCACCTTTCTTGTCCACCCCGAGAATGCCGATGTGGCCGACGTGGTGGTGACCACAAGCGTTCATGCAACCGGAAATGTTCAGGTCCAGTTCGCCGATGTCGAACAGGTAGTCCAGGTCGTCGAAACGGCGCTGGATCGATTCGGCAATCGGGATCGACTTGGCGTTGGCCAGGGAGCAGAAATCACCGCCAGGGCAGCAGATGATGTCGGTCAGCAGGCCGATGTTCGGCGTAGCGAAACCTTGCTCGCGCAGCTCGCCCCACAGGGTGAACAGTTTGTCCTGCTCGACGTCGGCCAGGATGATGTTCTGCTCGTGGGAGGTCCGTAGCTGACCATAGCTGTAGCGGTCGGCCAGGTCGGCCACGGCGTCGAGCTGCTTGTCGGTGATGTCGCCCGGTGCGACACCGGTCGGCTTCAGGGACAGGGTCACGGCAACATAACCCGGCTTTTTGTGGGCCAGGGTATTGCGCACACGCCAACGGGCGAAGCCCGGGTTTTGCTGGTCGAGTTCGGCCAGTGCGGCGTCCTGGTTTTCCAGGGCCTTGTAGTCCGGGTCGACGAAATGCTTGGCAACACGATGCACTTCGGCTTCGGTCAATGTGGTCTGGCCACCGCGCAGGTGTTCCATTTCCGCATCGACTTTCTGGGCGAAGACTTCAGGGGTCAACGCTTTCACCAGAATCTTGATCCGCGCCTTGTACTTGTTGTCACGACGGCCATAGCGGTTGTAAACACGCAGGATGGCGTCGAGGTAGCTCAACAGGTCTTTCCACGGCAGGAATTCGTTGATGAACGCGCCAACCACCGGGGTACGGCCCAGACCACCACCAACCAGTACACGGAAGCCCAGTTCGCCGGCGGCGTTGTACACCGGTTCAAGGCCGATGTCGTGGACTTCGATGGCGGCACGGTCGGACGTCGAACCGTTGACCGCAATCTTGAACTTGCGCGGCAGGTAGGCGAATTCCGGGTGGAACGTGGTCCACTGGCGAACGATCTCGCACCATGGGCGCGGATCGATCAATTCATCGGCGGCAACACCGGCGAACTGGTCGGTGGTGACGTTGCGCAGGCAGTTGCCGCTGGTCTGGATCGCGTGCATCTGCACGGTGGCCAGTTCAGCGAGGATGTCCGGGATGTCTTCCACGGCCGGCCAGTTGAACTGCACGTTCTGCCGGGTACTGATGTGGGCGTAGCCCTTGTCGTAGTCACGGGCAATCTTGGCCATCATTCGCATTTGCCGCGAAGTCAGTTGGCCGTAAGGCACCGCCACTCGCAACATCGGTGCGAAACGCTGGATGTAGAGGCCATTTTGCAGGCGCAGGGGGCGGAATTCTTCTTCGCTCAGCTCGCCTGCCAGATAGCGTCGGGTCTGATCACGGAACTGCTTGACGCGGTCCTCGATGATCCGCTGATCGTATTCGTCGTATACGTACATATAAGTCCTGTTCTCAGGCTTGGG
>Ga0247818_10000106_pt1 | contig 47754 bp, 40 predicted proteins | sample 13C_Glucose_Day1_FD_192424 | JGI IMG/M metagenome (GOLD analysis project Ga0247818, IMG submission 192424) | Soil microbial communities from agricultural site in Penn Yan, New York, United States - 13C_Glucose_Day1 | ecosystem: Environmental > Terrestrial > Soil > Agricultural land | place...
CGCTGTGGCGTTTGAGCAGGCCGGAACCGGCGCGATCGGGGCTGGAGTCGAGTTTTACGCCGAGCAGGCCGATGGCGTCGAAACCGACGCCGACCAGACCTTCGGTAAAGCCAGACTCATAGCGCAGGAGGAAACCCTGGGCCCATTCCTCCTGTTTCGATTGCGCGGCGTTGGCCTGGCGAAAGTCACGGTTGAAGTAGAAATTGCGCAGTTCCAGGTTGGCCTTGCTGTCCTTGATAAAGTCAGCGCAAGCGGGCGCGGTAAGGCTGATGAGGCCGCCGGCCAACAGGAGACGGGTAGCGAGAGTGCGAGTGCTGCGGTCCATGGTGAAGCCCCTTGGTTTTTATTTTTGAAATGACGGGCACAGCAGACCCTGCCGCGGTGGCAAGGGTCCGGGAAATAAAAACCGCGACGCCGAAAGAGAGGAGCGGGCGCCGCGGCGGTTCAATCGTCAGAACTGTTCGGCGGTCAGGCCATACAGCGAAGCGCTGCCAGCACGAATGGCTTGCTCCAGGCTCAGGATGCGCGGCAACAGGCGCTGGATGTAAAAGTCGGCGGTGGCGATTTTCGCGCCGTAGAAACTGTCGTCTTCGCTGCGTTTTTGCCCGGCAACCTGCGCCATGCGCGCCCAGAGCCAGGCGTAGGCGACGTAGCCGAACAGGTGCAAGTACTCCACCGAGGCGGCGCCGATTTCGTTGCGGTTCGAGGCGGCCCGATCCTGCAGCCAGTCGCTGATGTCTTCCAGCCGCTGCACGGCATCGAGCAGCTGCGTGGCATAGGGTGCAGCGGGCTGGGCGGCGAAGCGGCGGATCTCGCCGGTGAACTGGCGCAGCGCGGCCCCTTTGTCGGCGAGCACTTTGCGCCCCAGCAGGTCCAGCGCCTGGATGCCGTTGGTGCCTTCGTAGATCTGCGCGATGCGCACATCGCGGACCAATTGTTCCTGGCCCCATTCGCGGATGTAGCCATGGCCGCCGAACACCTGCTGGCCGTTGATGCAGCTTTCCAGGCCGGTGTCGGTGAAAAACGCCTTGGCCACCGGCGTCAGCAGCGCCACCAGGACCTGCGCGCTATCGCGCTCGCTGGCGTCATCGGAAAATTTCGCCAGGTCCAGTTGTTGCCCGACATAACTGGCGAACGCGCGACCCCCTTCGGTCATGGCCTTCATGCCGAGCAGCATGCGGCGCACGTCGGGGTGGACAATGATCGGGTCGGCGAGCTTGTCCGGAGCCACGGCGCCTGTCGGCGAGCGGCTCTGGATGCGTTCGCGGGCGTAGGCCACGGCGCTCTGGTAGGACGCTTCGGCGCAGCCGATGCCCTGGATGCCGATGGACAGGCGTTCATAGTTCATCATGGTGAACATCGCCGCCAGGCCTTTGTTTTCCTCGCCAACCAGCCAGCCGCTGGCGCCGTCGAAGTTCATCACGCAGGTCGCCGAGGCCTTGATGCCCATCTTGTGCTCGATCGAACCGCAACCCACGGCGTTGGCGGCGCCCAAAGAGCCGTCGGGATTGACCAGCACCTTGGGCACGACAAACAGCGAAATGCCTTTCGGGCCCGCCGGCGCATCCGGCAGTTTGGCCAGCACCAGGTGCACGATGTTCTCGGTCAGGTCCTGATCGCCGCCGGTGATGAAAATCTTGCTGCCGGTGATGCTGTAGCTGCCGTCCGCCCGGGGTTCGGCGCGGGTGCGGATGAGCCCCAGGTCGGTGCCGGCGTGGGCTTCGGTCAGGCACATGGAACCAGCCCAGCGGCCTTCATACATCGGTGGCAGATAGAGGTTTTTCAGAGACTCGCTGGCGTGGGCATCCAACGCCAGGCAGGCGCCGGAACTCAACGCCGAATACAGCGCAAAACTCGAGTTGGCGCCGTAAAGCATCTCTTCGAATTGCACCGCAAGCATTTTTGGCATGCCCATGCCACCGAATTCGGCGTTGCCGGACAGCCCCACCCAACCGCCTTCGATGTAGGTGGCGTAGGCCTGCTTGAAACCGCTGGGCGTGGTGACTCGCCCGTCATGCCACTGCGCGCCTTCTTCGTCACCGCTGCGATTGAGAGGTGCGATCAGGTGCGAAGTGACTTTTGCCGCCTCCTCAAGAATGGCGTCCGCGGTATCGGCGTCGACGCTGTCGGCCAAGGCCGGCAGGCGCGCCCACAGGGCCGGGGCGTCAAAGACTTCATGCAGGACAAAGCGCAGGTCGCGCAGCGGGGCTTTGAATTCGGGCATAACGTGAACCTCAAAAGGACGGGTGTGCGATGGACACGGCACGCATCGGCGGGCCGTGTCCCGTCAATCAATGGCTGCTAGCGCTGGCGGCACCCAGACCGGTCTGGGCGCGCACGAACTGGTCGGCGTAGGCGTCACGCTCCTTCTCGGCGCGCACGCTGCGATCGAGCCGGGACACCACGACAATCACCAGGAACGCCAGCGGCATGGAAAACAGGGCAGGGTGGTCGTACGGGAAGATGGCGTGGGCATGACCGAGCACGGTCACCCAGACCGCAGGCGAGAGGATCACCAGCACCAGTGCGCAGATCAGGCCGGCGAAGCCGCCGATGATCGCGCCCTTGGTGGTCAGGCCTTTCCAGTACATGGCCATGATCAGCACCGGGAAGTTGGTCGAGGCGGCGATGCCGAAGGTCAGGCCCACCAGGAACGCGACGTTCATCTTTTCGAACAGGATCCCCAGCAGGATCGCGATGATCCCCAGGCCCACGGTCGCCATGCGCGTCACGCGCATTTCCTGTTTCTCGCTGGCCTTGCCTTTCTTGAGCACGGTGGCGTAGAGATCGTGGGAAATCGCCGAAGCGCCGGCCAGCGCCAGCCCGGAGACCACCGCCAGGATGGTGGCGAACGCCACAGCCGCGAGGAAACCGAAGAACAGGTTGCCGCCGACCGCCTTGGCCAGGTGCATGGCAACCATGTTGCCGCCGCCGATCAGGGCACCGCCGACTTCACCGTTGACGTAATACTGCGGATCGGTACCGATGATCACCATCGCGGCGAAGCCGAGGGTGCAGACCACGAGGAAGAAGAAACCGATGAAGCCGGTGGCATAGAACACCGACTTGCGGGCTTCCTTGGCATTGGGCACGGTGAAAAAGCGCATCAGGATGTGCGGCAGGCCGGCGATGCCGAACACCAGGCCCAACGACATCGAGGCGGTGTTGATCGGGTCGGCGAGCATCGAGCCCGGGCCCATGATGTTCCAGCCACTGGCGTGGGCCTGGACGGCCTTGGCGGCCAGGGTCTCGTAGCTGAAACCGAACTGCGACATGGCCATGACCGCGAGCGTGGTACCGCCGGCCAGCAACAGCACGGCCTTGATGATCTGTACCCAGGTGGTTGCGATCATGCCGCCGAAGATCACGTAGACCAGCATCAACGCACCGACGATCACCACGGCTACCGGGTAGTCGAGGCCAAACAGCAGCTTGATCAACTGACCCGCCCCCACCATCTGTACGATCAGGTAGCAGCACACCACGGTCAACGAGCCGAAGGCCGCGAAGATCCGCACCTTGTTCTGGTCCAGTCGATAGGAAACGATGTCGGCGAAGGTATAGCGTCCCAGGTTGCGCAGACGCTCGGCCATCAGGAAGGTGATGATCGGCCAGCCGACGAAAAAACCAATGGTATAGATGAAGCCATCGTAGCCCTTGGCGAACACCAGGCTGGACAGCCCCAGCAGGGTGGCCGCGGACATGTAGTCACCGGCAATCGCCAGGCCGTTCTGGAACCCGGTGATGCCACCGCCCGCCGTGTAGAAGTCGGAGGTGGATTTGGTCTGGCGAGCAGCCCACCAGGTGATGGCCAGCGTGCCCAGCACGAAGACGAAGAACATGCCGATGGCATTCAGGTTCAGCGGTTGTTTTTCCACCACGCCCAGCGCCGGCGCGGCAAGGGCGACGGAAAACGGCAACAGGCCGGCGGCGGCGAGGGCAAGCGTACGGAACAGGTTCATCACTTGCTCTCCTCGAGAATGGCGGCGCCCAGTGCGTCGAAGCGGGTGTTGGCGCTGTACACGTACCAGCCGGTCAACAACCAGGAAAACAGGATGATCGCCGCGCCCACCGGCATCCCCAGCGTCAACATGCGATGTTCCCCAAGCGGTGCATGCAGCCACTGCGGGGCAAAGGCCACCACCAGCATGAACAGGTAATAGATGCCCAGCACCGCGGCGCTCAACGACCAGGCCAGGCGCGAGCGGCTGCTCACCAGTTGCAGGAATTTCGGATTGCCGCGAATGCGTTCGCAGCGCTGAGTGTCGGTTGAATGGATGTCGGTCATCGCTAGCTCCACTTTGTTTTTGTTATCGGTCAGTGGGGGCCCGGCAGGCAAATTCGGCGTGCACGAGCCCGAAGCGGCAGGTCAAATACCTGCCGCCAGGGGGTACAACGTAGTGTTCGGTTAGAGCGCCTTGGCCCGGTCGCGCAGCACGTACTTCTGCACCTTGCCGGTGGACGTCTTCGGCAACAGGGTGAAGATCACGGTGCGCGGTACCTTGAATCCGGCCAGGTGTTCACGACAGAAACTGATGATGTCGGCTTCGCGAACGTCCTGGTGATCGGCCTTCAAGGTCACGAAGGCGCAGGGCGTTTCGCCCCATTTTTCATCGGGCCGGGCGACCACGGCCGCTTCCATGACGCCCGGGTGGCGGTAGAGCACGCCCTCGAGCTCGATGGTGGAGATGTTCTCGCCGCCGGAGATGATGATGTCCTTGAGCCGGTCCTTGATCTCGACGTAACCGTCGGGATGACAGACCGCCAGGTCGCCGGTGTGGAACCAGCCGCCTTCGAACGCTTCGGCGGTGGCGGTCGGGTTCTTCAGGTAGCCCTTCATCACAGTGTTGCCGCGCATGAAGATCTCGCCGATGGTCTGGCCATCACGCGGGGTGGGCTCCAGCGTCGTCGAGTCGCCGACCATCACGCCTTCGAGCGTGGTGTAGCGCACGCCCTGGCGGGACTTGATCTGTGCCCGTTCGTCCAGGGGCAGTTCATCCCATTCGGCGTGCCAGGCGCACAACGTCACCGGGCCATAGGTTTCGGTCAGGCCGTAGACGTGAGTGACCTTGATGCCCATCTCTTCCACGGCGCCGATCACTTTGGCCGGCGGCGCGGCGCCGGCGACCATGGCGTTGACCGGGTGATCGATGGCCGCTTTCGCCGACTCCGGCATGTTCACCAGGGCATTGAGCACGATCGGCGCGCCGCACAAGTGAGTGATCTGGTGCTCGCGGATCAAGGTGAGGATTTTCTGCGGGTCGACCCGCCGCAGGAACACGTGCACCCCGGCCATGGCGGTAATGGTCCAGGGGTAGCACCAGCCGTTGCAATGGAACATCGGCAGGGTCCAGAGGTACACCGGATGGTTGCCCATGGCCCAGGTCATCTGGTTGCCCAGGGCGTTCAGGTAGGCGCCGCGGTGGTGATAGACCACGCCCTTGGGGTTGCCGGTGGTGCCGGAGGTGTAGTTCAGCGAGATGGCTTGCCACTCATCCGTCGGCCATTGCCAGGCGAAGGCAGGATCACCTTCGGCCAGCAGCGCTTCGTAGTCCAGGTCGCTGACGGCCTGGCCTTCGCCGTATTCCGGGTCATTGACGTCGATCACCAGGGGCGGGTGATCCAGCATGCCGATGGCCGCGTGAATCACGCTGTGGAACTCGCGGTCGGTAATCAGCACCTTGGCTTCGCCGTGTTGCAGCATGAAGGCGATGGCCTCGGCATCCAGGCGCACGTTGAGCGGGTTGAGCACGGCGCCGATCATAGGCACGCCGAAATGCACTTCCAGCATCTCGGGAATGTTGGGCAGCATCACCGCCACCGTGTCGTCCTTGCCGATACCGCGACCGGCCAGCGCCGAGGCCAGGCGCCGGCAACGGGTGTAGGTCTGGGCCCAGGTGCGGCGGATCGAGCCGTGGATGACGGCGGGATAATCCGGGTATACGTTGGCGGTGCGCTCGATGAAGCTGAGCGGGGACAGGGCAATATGGTTGACAGCCGAAGGGCCTAGCCCTTGTTCATAGATCGACATGTACGGGTACTCGGTGGCTGATTGTTAGCTCTATAGGTGCCCTGGCGGTGTACGCGCCGGGGACGCCTTTTGTGTCCGGAGTACTTTATATAACATCCAGTCATTGGTATGGAAGTACAACCTACGCAGTATAGTAGTTATACTATATTCGCTTCTTGCGACGCCAAATCCAATGCCGCGAAACTTCCAGGACCGGTATATGCTTGGTTTTCTTGACAAAGTGGACCCGCAATGACCCTGACTCCCGTTCGACTACACAGCTGGTTGCGCCTGCAACGCGAAGGCGTGTCCCTGGCTGCCCGGGCCGATGCCTTGTGTCATGCCCTGCAGGATTGCCCGGAAGTGCGGCGGGCGGTGTACCTGAGCTGGCAGCCCAATGCGCGGATCTACAGCCATGAGGGGGCGGCCCAACATTTCCCGCCTGGGCTTGGCGATCCGGCGCTGGCAAGTGACCAGTTGTTGTTTGAGCAACTGACCGAGGCCGGGCGCCTGGATCTGGCGCAAGTGCGCCAACTGGATTGCTGGCTGTCCGGCCGCCTGCGCCGGGCGGCCATCAGTCATGGCCAGGTGTTCGACCTGGCCCTGCAGCCGGGTCAGGCAGGATTGCTGCTGGTGGAAGTGTGCGAGGGTGTAAGTCTTGACTGGCTTGGCTGGGTGCGGGATTTGTTGACGACGCTGTTGAGCAGCGTCAGCGGCATGCTGCGCGGCTCGCCGATGCTGGGCCACGATCCACAACCGAGCCTGTTGCTCGATGCACAGGGGCGCCCGCTGGAGTTCAATGCGGCGTTGTTGGCATTGCTGGCCGAGAAGCCATTGGCCGATGTGCCGGGCTTCCTGCCGGTCAATCATCGGGTGCTGGTGCGCGCCTGCCTGGATCAGCAACGGGCCATCGAAGGCGTCGAGGCCCAGTTCGAATCGCAGATCCTGATCTGGACATTCATTCCAGACCCACAGGACAACCGCGTGCTTGCCCGTTGCCGCGATGCCACGAGCCAGGTCCTGGCAGAACGTGAAGCGGCCACGGCACGTCGGCTGTATCGGCTGATCATCGAGAACACCACCGACCTGATTTCCCGCCACACCCCCGACGGGCGCTTCCTCGATGCATCGCCCGCGTCCTGGACATTGCTCGGCTACTGGCCCGAAGAGTTGCGCGGGCAAATGGCCCAGGGACTGTTTCATGGCCAGGAGCTCGCCGGCCTGATGCAGCGTGCACGGGATGCACTGGAACAGGACGGCTACCATACGATGACCTATCGCATCCGCCATCGCGACGGGCATTACCTGTGGTTCGAAACCGCCAGCCGGGCTATCCGCGAAACGTACACGGGAACGGTGGTCGAAGTGGTCAGCGTATCCCGGGACATCACGGCCCGGGTGCTCGCCGAGGAGAACAAGCGACGCCTGGCCGAAGTGGTCGAGGCCAACATCGATCCGGTGTTGTTCATCGCCCCCGAGGGGCAGGTCACTTACCTCAATCCCGCCGCGTGCCGCATCCTCGGGATCGAAGAGCAGCAACCGATGCCGGCCCTGGCCGATCTGTTCGCCAGCGGCGATCTTGCGCGCCTGCAACGCGATGGCTGGAGCAGTGCCGAGCGCGACGGCGTCTGGAGCACCGATGCACGTTTGTTACCACCGGGCGGCGGTACATCCGTGCCGGTGTCGCTGGTGTTGCTGGCGCACCGGTCCGCCGGCGGCGAGCGTTATTACTCGCTGGTCGCGCGGGACATGACCGAACGGGAACTGCGCGAAGCACAACAGCGCCGCCATCAGGACGAACTGGCACATACCGCGCGGTTGGTCACCCTGGGTGAACTGGCCTCGGGTATCGCCCACGAAATCAACCAGCCGCTGGCTGCCGTGGTGAACTATGCCAATGCCAGCCAACGCTATCTGCAGACACTGGGCTCCAATCCCCAGGCCGCCGTCAGAGTGGCGCAAGGCCTGGAACGCATTACCTATCACGCCACCCACGCCTCCGAAGTGATCCGCCGGTTACGCTCGTTTTTGCGCAAGGGGCAGCGTCGCATGCAGGCGTTGAACTTGAGCGAGGTCGCCCGCGAAGCCGTGCGCTTGTGTGCCTGGGAGGCCAGTAATTGCCAAGTGACAATCGAGGATCGACTGCCGGATAATCTGCCACCCGTTTATGCCGACCGCGTGTTGCTGGAACAGGTGCTGCTCAATCTGTTGCGCAATGCCATCGACGCCAACCGCGAACAGCATCCAGGGCAGCCTTCGCTGATCGTGATGGCAGTGGAGCAGGGCAGTGGCGCCAGCGTGGACATCAGTGTGCAAGACCAGGGGCCGGGCGTCAGCGAGCCCGAACTCGAGCAGATATTTACCCCGTTCTATACCAGCAAGCCCGATGGCCTGGGGCTCGGGTTGTCCATGAGCCGCAGCATCATCGAAGGGTTTGGTGGCGAACTCAATGCCCGACGACAGCCTGTCGGGCTGCTGATGTGTTGCCGATTGCCGCTTGCCGGCGCAAAAAAACAACAACAGGAATGACGTAATGGCAGGTGTGGCGGAGCACGTGGTGTATGTGGTCGACGATGACCAGGGGATGCTCGATTCAACGGTCTGGTTATTGGAATCGGTGGGCCTCAAGGCCCTGCCGTTTACCAGCGGTGTCGCTTTTCTGGAGGCCTGCGATGCCAGTCTGGACGCCTGCGTGCTGCTTGACGTTCGCATGCCCGGCATGGGTGGGCTGAATGTGCAGGAAGAAATGCGCGTTCGCCAACTGGATCTGCCCATCATCTTCGTCAGCGGGCACGCCGATGTGCCAATCGTAGTGCGTGCATTCAAGGCGGGTGCGCATGATTTCATCGAGAAGCCGTATAACGAGCAGTTGCTGCTGGACAGCGTGCAACAGGCGCTGGGCAATTGCGCCGCGCAACGCTGCGGCAATCAGGGCCAGGAGGCGTTGCAGGCCCGTTTGCTCACGCTGACGCCGCGAGAGCGCGACGTCATGTTGCCCTTGGTGCAGGGCTACACCACCCGCGAAATCGCCGAGCAACTGGGGGTCAGCGCCAAAACCGTCGACCTGTATCGCTCCCGCGTGATGAAGCGCATGCAGGCCAGCACGCTGCCGGACCTGGTGGGCATGGCGATCGCGGCCAACATGGTGGATCCACTTAAGCTGCGTTGATCCTTCACGTTGTCAATTGTGCGTCTATGCTGGGCTAACCGGTTTTCCTTCCGAGTGAACTGTCAGGAGACGTCCATGGTGCCCATGCCGCTGTCAGAGAAGGCCTTGTCCCGCGGGTTGCTAGATATCTTTATCCGCGCCGGGCTGATTGTCGTGCTGGTGCTGTTCTGCTTTGAGATTTTCCGTCCGTTTCGCGACCTGATGCTGTGGTCGATCATCCTGGCCATCACCCTCTACCCTTTGCAGCAGAAGCTCAGGGGGCCGATGGGAGAAAAGGACGGGCGCATTGCGACGCTGATCGTGCTGGTGGCCATCGCCATCCTCATGGTGCCGATCTATCTGTTGGGCACCTCGATAGCCGACTCGGTCGAAAACGCCATGACCGTGGTTCGCGACGAAGGCATCCGCATTCCGCCCCCGGCTGATTCCGTCGCTACCTGGCCCCTGGTAGGTAAACAGGTGTCGGCGCTGTGGACGCAAGCGGCCACCGACCTTCCCGGCCTGACGGCCAAGTACATACCGCAAATCAAGGACGCCAGCCTGATGATGCTGGGCAAGGTGGCCGGCGTCGGCATGGGTTTGTTGATGTTCATTGTCGCGCTGATCATTGCCGGGATCTTCATGGCCTATGGCGAAGCGGGTAGCCGCGCCTCGGTGCAGATCGCCTCGCGGATCAGTGGACCGGAGAAAGGCCCCCAGGTCGCAGCCCTGTGTACCGCCACCATCCGTGCCGTGGCGCTCGGGGTGGTCGGCATCGCGTTCATCCAGATGCTGCTGGTGGGCCTCGGGTTCGTGTTCAAGGGTGTTCCCGGTGCCGGGTTGCTGGCCTTGGCGGTGCTGCTGCTGGGCATCATGCAGTTGCCGGCAACCTTGATAACCGTGCCGGTCATTGCCTATGTCATGGCTACCGAAGGGCCCAACACCGTGACCATCATCTTCTCCATCTATGTCTTCGTCGCGGGCCTGGTGGACAACGTGCTCAAGCCATTGCTGCTGGGGCGCGGGGTCGATGTGCCGATGCCGGTGGTATTGATCGGTGCCTTGGGCGGCATGGTCACTGGCGGCATTCTTGGCTTGTTCATTGGCCCGGTGGTGCTGGCGGTGGGGTATCAGTTGTTCTGGCAGTGGGTGCAGGACCCGCCGCCCGTGGCGCAAGAACGGCTGTAAAGAGGATCGAACAGGGATCGGCGCACCATCGGCCGGTTCCTCGTTCAGAATCCGAGGTAACAGCAGTAGATCAGGGCCAGTGCGGCGGCGACACCAAAGGCGCCCAGCGCCTTGATGGTCAACGGATGCGTGGACACGGGGTTGATCATGCGCTGCAGGCGGGGGTCGGAACAGGCCACCGGTTGATAGCGTCCGCGCATGATTGCCAGGTAGGTGTAGCGCAACCCGATCAACAGGAACAGGCTCGCCAGGCTCAGGAGCAGGGTGGCAAAGGTCGTCGGTCCGGCCACCGCATTCCCGTGCTCATCTTCGCAGGCCGCACTGTCGACTTGCGCGACGCTGATTTGCCCATGATCGGTCGAAGGCCGTGCGCCTTCATTGAGCAGTTTGGCCTGTTGCACCAGGTCCAGGGTCTGATATTGCCAAAGTGTGTTTGATCCTTCCCGGCAATAGGTGAACGTCCCGGGGCTGGAGGCGGCGACGATGCACGCGTCGTCGATCCCACGCTTTTTAAGGGTTTCCATGGCTGATCTACTGAAGTCCAGGTCGAGCACAGGAGAAATCCCTGTGGCTGACACCGCGCCCGAGACCAGCAGACTCCCCACAACACCGATAGTTGAAGTTTTCAAGGCTGGATTTCCTGGTTTTTATTGGCTTTTTTGTCAGGGACGCGGAGCTTGGATGAACCTGCCAGTAGTGGAGTCTAGAACGCGTTAGTCACTTTGATAAGCATGCGCATTTAAAAAATTGACCTGGCCAAGTTATTCGCAGTCATCGGCAACGGCTTTCTCGGCACGCTGGATTTCCTGCTTCATGTCGGTGGTGATGCGCTGCTCCTTGCGTTCCTGGCCGAGGAACTTCTGCTCGCCCCGGGACTTGACCTCGGCATCTTCAGCATGGATCTGTTTTTCGATGGCGGCAGAATGCTGATCGATCACCGCATCGACCTCGGCTACGTTTTTCGCAGTATCCAACGCCTGCACCAGTTTGCCCGCTTCGGCCTTTTCGGCTTCGGCGTAGGCCTCGACCGACATCCCGGCAGCCAGTGCCCGGGCCTGAACTTCCAGGTCCTTGAGGTGCTGGCGCGCTAATGTACAGACCGCTTCCTGGCGCTGGCTCTGGAGCTCTTTCCAGGTGATCAATCCATAGACAGCGGTACCGATGACGACAATGGTTACAGCGACCCCCAGTAGCTTGGCTTTCACATTCCATCCCCTCAAGTGGCCAGCGAAACAGCCTTTGGCATGATTCCCGAATCCATTCGGGGGAATGAAAAGCGTAGCAGACTGGGTGGCACTCCAGTGCCATCTGGTTAGCAAGAAAGGCTTTGCAGGACAAAGTTCGCGCTCACGCGCGGTTACTTTCGCTTGACTGGTTGGCGGCGCACCAGCGGTTTCGTCCTTGTCGTTTCGCCGCATAAAGCAGGACGTCAGCGGCTTTGATCAAGGTGGCCGGTGTCACGTCATCGACGCTCGGCCGGCTGGTGGTGATACCCGCACTGGCCGTGACCCTGCCCAAGGGATGGGCGCGGTGCTCGATGTCCATTGATCGAATGGCTTGCAGAATTTCTTCAGCGACCTGTGCTGCGCCTGCACCATCGGTATTGGGGAGCAGCACCGTGAATTCCTCGCCACCGTACCTGACGGCCAGGTCGCCGGGTCTTTTGACCGCCTGCCGGATCGCTGCGCCTACTGCGCCCAGGCAGTCATCGCCGGCGGCGTGGCCATAGCTGTCGTTGTAGCGTTTGAAGAAATCGACATCGAGCATGATCAGCGACAGCGCAGATCCCTGGCGTTTAGCGAGACGAATCTCTTCCAGCAGCGCAGTATCCAGGCGTCGACGATTGCCCAGGCCGGTCAGGCTGTCGGTCAGCGCCATGTCGCGCATGGACTGGTGAGCGTGACGCAGCTTTCTCTCCGTCACCATTCTCTGGCGCAATTGAGTCAGCACGATGAGCCCGAACACCGCAAGCACACCAATCAGCACCACCAGCACCCACCCTGTCTTGAGCAGGTCACGGCGCCAGGGGGCGATGATGGACTCACGGGAAAGTCCGGCTTCAACCACAAGCGGGTAGGTGGTCAAGGCCCGATAGCCGTACAGGCGCTCGGTGTCGTCCACGACGGCCTTGACCTCGGCGATGCCCTGGTTGGCGTTGGGTAGATAGCGCTTGAAAATCTCGCTGTCTGCCAGGCTCTTGCCGACCACCGATTCAATGAAAGGACGCCGCACCAGGATGGTTCCGCTGCGCGTGGCCAGCACCAGGGCGCCCTTGTCATCGATCTTGAAGTCGCCGTAATAGTCGACGAAGTAGCTGACCTTGATGGTTCCCAGCAGCACGCCGGCGAAGGTGCCATCCGGATTATCCAGGCGCCGGGAGATAGGGATGATCAGGTCGTTGGTGGATCTACTGGTAACCACTTCGCCGATGCGCACGTTTTTATCCTCGTGCGTGCGGTGATATTGGAAGTAATCGCGGTCGGCGTTATTCACGGGCTCTGGCGTGGCGTCCTTGTCCGTGACTATCCATTGCCCGTCAGGGCCGTAGATGAACAGGCCGTGCAGCTGCGGCATGATTTTCGATTGCTGGATTAGCAGTTTGTGAATACGCGGGACGTCGATGTTCTGCAACCCGTCGCCTTCGACCCGCTCCCCAAGTGCGGCAGTCAGTACATCCACTTGCCGAATGGCATCCTCGGCGTGTTGCGCCGTGGCTCGCGCCAGGTTGGTCACGGAGTCGCGAGCTGAGGCGAAGGCAGCCCGATAGTCACGCCACGTCCGCCAACCCTCGACCGCGAGAAACGCCAGGATCACCACCAGCATGAAGCTCACGGTGAGTCGGAAGACCGCTCCAGCTCGCAGCGTTTTCGCAGGGACGGTTTCAATGTCGCCATCGACCATGGGCGGTGGCGGCTTGCGTCCGGGCATCAACAACTCCTTGTGCCAGCTATCCTGCGCTATACAAGACCGACGAATGACAGGATAACCAGGACGATCACGACGGCACCAACGATGTAGATGATATTGTTCATGACGATCACCTCTGTATCTCAAGGGTTTGCGACACCAGGGTGTCTAGTACAAGTGACCCTGCAGTCGCTCTTGCGTTCCGCAAGCCGGTACCATCAGGCCTCGCGATCGTCATGGATGTGCGTCTGGGTTCGTTGGTAGATGTGGTTGACCATCGCGAAGAAGAGGCCCGTCGATAACCCGCACATGAGGATGCCGGTCAGGCCTTCGATTGGCGCGAGCAATCGCCATGGCGTTGCCAGCACCACCTCGCCATAGCCAATCGTTGCGTAGGTGACTGCCGAGAAGTAGAGCGCCGTTTCGAGATCGGGCAGACATTGCTGCCACAGGTAAAACGCTGCCCAGAACGAAATTTCCACCAGGTGGAGCAAGATCAGGTAAACCGCCACCCAGGCCAACCTCCAACTGATGGCCCAGAGTCGCGTCGCAGACTTCCTGCGATGCAGAACCCTGAGCATCAGCGCGATACCGACGGCATGTACGATCACAGTACCGGCCGCCAGTCCCCAAGCGAAAAGGATATTTGAAGGCATCGGTGTTCCTCCGTCCAGATCGACCAGGCACCCGAGAGATGCAGCGCAGGGGGTGCCGCTTGACTCTAGTCGATGGACGGCAAGGCCACCAGCATGTCTCTTCGCACCTCGCGGATATCCAAAAAATTCATCCCCTTGCGGCGCAGACAATCACTTCGACCAACAACGCCTTATCCGCCAGTTTCGCCTCGCCACAGGCTCGGGCGGGTGCATGTCCCGCTGGTACCCAGGCGTCCCATACGGCGTTCATCGCTGCGAAATCGGCCATGTCGGCGAGCCAGATGGTGACCTGCAATAGCTGTTCCCGGGATGAACCGGCTTGCTCGAGCAAGGCATCGACCCGTGCCAGCGCATCGCGGGTTTGCTCGGCAACATTGTGATGGGGTTCGCCCACTTGCCCGGCCAGGTAAACGGTATTGCCGTGGATAACGACCTGGCTCATGCGTGGGTTGGTCTGTTGGCGCTCGATGGTTTGCATCCATTGTTCTCCTGTGGATAGGCGTTGCTCAGAAGCGTTGAACGGAAAAACTGCCCAGCCATTGGGGCACCTTGCCGGCGATGCAGTCGGCGACCAACTGGCCGGTGGCCCCGGCCAGCGTCAAGCCCAGGTGCTGATGGCCGAAGGCGTAGATCATTCGCGGCTCGTTTGGCGACGGGCCAATGACCGGCAGCGAATCTGGCAGGGAAGGGCGAAAGCCCAGCCATTTGCGCGCCACCGGTTGCGTCAGGCCCATGACCCGGCGTACGTGTCGCTCCAGGTACTCGAAACGCCGCGGGTTGGCCGGGTCCGAGATAGAACCCAGCTCCACCGTGCCCGCCACCCGTAGACGCCCCGCCATCGGCGTCATGTAGAACGCGCTTTCGACCGGGCAGCACGGGCGGTTGAGCAGGGTGTCCTGCAGGTCGAATTCGAGGTGATAGCCGCGTTCGGTATCCAGCGGAATGTGATCGCCCACCTGCCGGGCCAACGCCGCAGACCAGGCGCCGCCGCACAGCACGACTCGGTCGGCGCGCCAGGCTTTACCTTCGGCGCTGCTCAGGTACAAGCCATCGCTTTTTCGTTGCACGCCCGTGATGGTCGCCTGATGCAATGCGCCTTCGCCAACCAGCGGGGCTGCCAGCGCTTCGATGAAGGCCCGCGGGTCATCCATGTGCGACGAGTCGGGAAACAGGATGCCGGCCACCGCCTTGCCCGCCAGGGCCGGTTCCAGTTGTTCGATGTCCGCTGTAGTCAGCACCTGCTGGGCAATGCCCATCGAGCGGCGCAATTGGATGGCCGCCTGGGCGCTGGCGAAACCTTGCGCGGTGCCGTAGGCATAGAGGCAGCCGTTATGGCGCAGATGCTCATTGGCCTGCGGGCAGTCGGCCAGCAGCGGCGCATAACCGCTGTAAGTGTGTTCGAGGATTGCGCGCAGTGCCTGGGTATTGGCTTCGCAACGCGAGGCGCGACATTCATTGAGAAACCGCAACAGCCATGGCATCAGCTGGGGAAGACGTGCCCAATTGATGACGAAGGGCGATTCCTTCGAAAACAGCAGCGAGGGAATGGCCTTCAACAACGCCGGCTGGGCGATCGGCATGACGCCGTAGGGTGCCAGGGTGCCGGCATTGCCATAAGACGCGCCGCTGGCAATGGCGTCGCGCTCCAGCAGCGCCACCTGGTAACCCTGGCGGCGTAGCCAGAGCGCAGTGGCGACCCCGACCACCCCGGCGCCGATAACGGCGATTTCACAATGAACTGGCTGTGTCATGTCCTCAGATCCGGTTGTGCATGTGGAGATGACCCTGGCGTGCCAATTGACTGATGACACTCAGGGCTTTGATCAGCTGCTCCCGTGACAGGGCCGCCGAGATGTTGATGCGCACCGCTTGCGGCGAAAGCTCCGGGCGCAAGGTAAAGGCGCCACCGGCGAGCAGGACCACGCCGCGGTCCTGGCAGAGACGGGCGAAGCGCGAGCCTGTCCAGGGTTCGGGCAATACCAGCCAGGCATGGGTGCCGGTGGCGCTGTGCTGGAACTCCAGGCCCTCAAGGTGAGTGGCGAGCAAAGCCTGGCGAATGCGCAGCTCTTCGCGCTGCTCCGCGACCAGTTGCTCGGCATCGCCGTCTTCGATCAACCGTGCGGCGATCAGCGCGGTCAGCGGCGAGGTGCTCCAGCAGTCGATGCGCTGCATGGCGGCGATGTCCTGCACCAGTGGCGGCGGTGCCATGACAAAGCCCATGCGCAGGCCCGGTGCGATGCACTTGGACAGGGCGCAAATGTAGATCGTGCGCTCTGGCATCAAGGCTACGAGCGGCGGCGGAGACTGATCCAGCAGCGGGCGATACACGTCGTCCTCGATCACCAGCAGATCGGTTTCGCGAATGACGCTCGCCAGTTGCGCACGTCGTTCTGCGTCCAGGGTGATGGCGGTCGGGTTGTGAATCGACGGCACCAGAAACAACAGCCGCGGTTGATGTTCGGCGCAGGCCTGGCGCAGCGCGTCGGGAGACATCCCGCGTTCGTCGGCGTCAACCCCGACCAGGATCAGCCCCAGCGAACGGCAGAGGGCATTGATGCCTTGATAGGTCACGCTGTCGGCCAACACGGTATCGCCGCTGTTGGTGAGGCTGCGCAATGTACTGGCGATGCCGTGCTGTGCGCCTTCGACGATCAGCATCTGCGAGGCCTGGGCCTCGACGCCGGTGTGACGCAGCCATTGCGCCGCCGCCTCCCGGGCCCACAGCGGACCTTCGGAAGGATGGTAGTCCTTCATGTCGCCAAAGCGCGGGTCGCTGGCCAGGCGCGGCAGCAACTGGGCCAGGACCCGGTTGAAGCCGTCGGTGGCCGGGCGATTGACGCTCAGGTCGACCGTGCCCGGGGTATTGCTCGGTGCCGACTGAAACTGCGTGGCCGGATGCCGCGGTTGCGCGACCTGGGTGCCGCGTCCCGGGCGACTCTCCACCAGGCCCTTTTGCTGCAGCACCGCCATGGCCTTGGTTACCGTGGTGATGTTCACCCCCAGGGCACTGGCAAAGTCGCGATGGGGCGGCAGGCGTTCGCCGGGTTTGAGCTTGCCATTGGCAATCGCATCAGCCAGCGAATCAGCCAGTTGCGCATAGAGGGTTTCGGCCTTGTCACGCTGCAATGCGGCACTGGCCTTCAGTTCATCCAGCAATTGTTCGAATTGACTCATGGTGCTTTATCCCTGTTGTCATGCTTGTAGCAAGACAATGAGCAGATTTGTATTGCTTTTTATCCGATACAAGGCCCATTGACAAGCTATAAATCCGTGATTAGTGTGTGAGTTGTAATGCTTGTCATGCAACACAATAAGAAAATGGCTGCCATGCTCAGCCCTGAAGGTAATGCACATGACTAATCAGACGATCCAGCCAGGCTCAGCCCTGGCAACTCGACACCAGCGACCCTTGCGCCTGGCCACGGGCGGCACAGAGTATCCGGTGAGTTGTACCCCTCGCGCAAAGTCTTCGATGAAATTATCCGGTCGATCGACCTTATCCAACGCCGCGGAGGCCATCCGATGAGCAATGTCCAGCCAATCGGGACAAAACCCGGACAGCAGCGCCTCAGCGGGGCACTGCGCCAGCGCCATATCACCATGATTTCCCTGGGCGGCATTATTGGCGCCGGTCTGTTTGTCGGCAGCAGCGCGACGATCCAGGCCATTGGGCCGGCGGCTTTTCTCAGTTATCTCGCTGCTGGCATCGTGGTGATGCTGGTCATGCGCATGCTCGGTGAAATGGCCGTGGCGCTGCCCGGTGTCGGTTCCTTTACCGAATACGCGCGGATCGGCCTGGGTAACTGGGTCGGGTTCACCAGCGGCTGGTTGTACTGGTATTTCTGGGTCATCGTGGTGGCGGTGGAAGCGGTGGTCGGCGCCAACATCCTGGAGCAGTGGATACCGCTGCCAGCCTGGATGATCGGCCTGAGCCTGCTGGCGATCATGACCGCCATCAACTGCCTGTCGGTCAAATCCTATGGCGAGTTCGAGTACTGGTTCGCCTCCTTGAAGGTCTTCGCAATCATCGTCTTCATCATTGTCCTTGCCGCCTACCTGTTCGGTTTCGCGCCAAGCACCAGCACGCTGCTGGGCAACCTGGTGAATGACCGCGGCTTCATGCCCTACGGTGTGAGTGCCATCCTGGCCGGGGTACCGACGGTGATTTTCGCCGTGGGCGGCGCCGAGATTGCGACGATTGCCGCTGCCGAATCCGACGACCCGTCGAAGAACGTGGCGAACATGACCCGCTCGGTGATCTTTCGCGTCATCACCTTTTATGTCGGCTCGATTTTCCTGATTGTCTGCGTGGTGCCCTGGGGACAGATCGTTGCCGGTCATTCGCCGTTCGTGGCGGCGCTGGACGTGCTGCGCATTCCCGGTGCGGCAATGATCATGCAAGCGGTGGTGCTGGTGGCCGTGCTGTCGGCGCTGAACTCGGGGTTGTACGTGTCTTCGCGGATTCTGTTCGGCCTCAGCCAGCGGGGTGACGCACCGGCGAAACTGTCGGTGCTGACCGGGCGCAAAGTACCTCGAGCCGCGGTGATGCTCAGTAGTGTGATCGGCTACCTTGCCATCATGGCGGCAATCATTTCTCCAGAGGGCGTGTTCCTGTTTCTGGTCAACGCTTCGGGTGCGGTGATGCTGTTCGTGTACCTCGCGGTAGCGCTGGCGCAGATCAAGGTTAGACGCCAGGTCGAAGCCTCGGCACCGGCCCGGCTGACCCTCCGGATGTGGCTGTTTCCATGGCTGTCCTATGCTGTGGTGGCAGTCATTGCGGGTGTTTTGGTCGCCATGGCGTTCCAGGAATCCCTGCGTACCCAGTTCCTGGCCAGCCTCGTCAGTCTTGGCGTGGTATCCGCTGCCTATCTGATGCTCAAGCGTCGTCGCGTGCAGGCCAACAAACCCCATGTCAGCGCCATCGACATCCTGGAGGGACTGTCTGCGCGTTCATGAATCACAGGTCGTTCAAACAACAGGAGGCATGAGCCAGGGACGGCTAAGGCTTGTACCGGTCAAAACAATAATATTTGCCAATAGGTGATCTATGTCCGACTTCAAGTTTGATTCACAGGGTTTCTCCCGGCGCGGGCTGCTCAAGGCAACTGGCTACGGATCATTGGCGGCATTGCTGGGCAGCGCGTTGGGCCCGGTGCCTTTCGCATTCGCCGCGGGGCAGCCGATCAAGACCGTCCGCCCCGGCTACCTGACCGCGGCCTGCCTGGGCGACATGCCTTTGGGTGCGCTGCGCGAGGGTGTGCCCGTGGGCACCGACCTGGAACTGCTCAAGCTCATCGCCGACCGTCTCGAACTCAAGCTCGATGTGTTGACCATGGGTTTCCCGGCCGTCGTCGAAGCCGTGAGATCGGGACGTGCCGACTGGTTTGGCGGCAATTTTGCCTGGAACGCCATGCGCTCGAAAATCCTCTTGTTGACGGACCCGGTGTTTTACACCGGTGCCTACGTGATCATGCGTGACAACGAGCCGTTCGATACCACGATCTCCGTCAACGACGTGAAGGGGCGCACCATCGGCGCCATCACCGGTTATTTCACCATCCCCGACATGAAGAAAATCGAAGGCGTGAAGGAGGTCAAACTTTACGACAATACCGACTCCTGCCTGCGTGACGTGCGCGCCGGTCGCCTGGATTTTGCCGTGCTGGACGCGCCGACCATCGACTACATGATCCTTCAGGACCCAAGCCTCAAACTCAAACAGATCCCCATGGCCTACGATGAAAAGTTCCCCAGCCTGACCGCCAAGTTCGAGGCGATCTGGGGTGTTCATCCGCAGAACCAGGACTTGTTCGATGGCGTGAACCAGGGGCTGCGCTGGTTGAAAGCCACGGATCAGATCAAACCCATTCTCGCCAAATACGGGATCAAGAACCCCGACTACCTGGTGCCACCGGCCAAGGACCCGCGCATTGGCGTGGACCGTGACGAGAAAGGCAACCTCATCGGGCCATTCGCGCACCCCGCCCGTGATTTCAGTCAGGCCTTTGCCTGAGTCGAGGACATAGCTCATGGCTGAATCAACCGCACTGGTGCGAATCGAAGGGCTGCACAAGTCCTTCGGTAGCCTGGATGTCCTCAAAGGCATTGACCTCAATGTGCAGCAGGGCCAGAAGATCTCGCTCATCGGCCCCAGCGGCTCGGGCAAGACCACCTTGCTGCGCTGCGTCAACTACCTGGAAGAGCCGACCAAAGGCGACATCTACATCGATAACGAGCTGATCGGGCAGCGCCTGGTGGGCACCCGCAAGGTGCCCATGAGCGACAGGGAGCTGGCACGGATGCGCGCCGAGATCGGCATGGTGTTCCAGCGCTTCAATCTGTTCCCGCACCTCTCGGTGCTGGAGAACATCATTCTCGGCCCGCTCAAGGTGCAACAGAGAAACCGTGGCGAAGCGGTGGAACTGGCCGAGGATCTGCTGAACAAGGTCGGCATGTTCGCCAAGCGCGATGCATTCCCGGAACAGCTCTCCGGCGGGCAACAGCAACGCATCGCCATTGCCCGGGCGCTGGCGATGCGGCCCAAGCTGATGCTGTTTGACGAGGCGACTTCGGCGCTCGACCCGGAACTGGTCGGTGAGGTCTTGGGCGTCATGCGCAAACTGGCGGAGGAGGGCATGACGATGATCATCGTGACTCACGAGATGAGCTTCGCCGAAAGCGTCTCCGACCAAGTGATCTTCATGGCCGACGGTAACATCGTCGAGCAGGGGCCACCGCAGCAGATTTTTCGCGAGAGTAGGATCGAGCGCACCCGCAACTTCATCCGCGCCGTCAAGGAGCATTGATCGATGCTCGATACCACTGCGTTGCACAAAGCCATCGAGATGCTGCCGTATTTTTTGAATGTACTGGGCATCGGTGCAATGACCACCGTCGGCTTGACCGCCGCCGCCTTCGTCGTGGCAGCACTGCTGGGGTTCTGCCTGGCGTTGATGCGGCTTTCACGAAGCCGCGTGCTGAGCCTGATCGCCAGCGTCTACCTGGAGATTTTCCGCAACATACCGATCCTGACCCAGCTGTTCATCCTTTACTTCGGGCTCACCTACATCGGCATTACATTGCCAGCCATTGGCGCGGCGATCATCGGGTTCGGGCTCAATGGGGCGGCGATCCTGTCGGAAGTGTTTCGCGCGAGCATTCGCACCATCGACCGTGGGCAAAGCGAAGCGGCTTACTCCATCGGCATGACCCGATCTCTGGCGATGCGCATCATCGTGTTGCCGCAGGCGTTCAAAGTTGCCATTCCGGGGATGGCCAACTTCGCCATCGGGCTCCTCAAGGACACCTCCCTGGCGTCGGCGGCAGCCGTGCCGGAGCTGACGTTCAAGGCAAAAATGCTGGTCAGCGAAACCTACCAGACCAACTTGATCTACTTCCTGCTGGCAATGATCTATCTGATCTTGAGCCTGGTGCTTTCCCATTGCGCGGCTCGTACCGAGCGCCGTCTCAAAGTCGTCAAGGAGAATTGAAATGGGCTATGGCGAGCTGTGGGAAGCAACCCATGTCGAATTGCTGGCGGCCGCCTGGGCCACCCTTCAATTGGCATTTGGCGCGCTGGTCATCGGTTTGATTGTCGGCTTGCTGGTGGCGCTGGCACGGCTGTCGAACAGTCGGCCATTGCGCCGGGCGGCGTTGTTCTACATCGAGGTCTTTCGTGGCACGCCAGCGCTGGTGCAACTGTTCATCGTCTATTTCAGCCTGACTGAAATCGGCGTTCAGTTCAGCTCGTTCCAGGCTGCGATGATCGGACTGGGGCTGAATGCCGCGGCGTACCTATCGGAAATCTACCGCTCGGGGCTGCAAGCCGTGCCCAAAGGCCAGGTAGAAGCGGCGAAGGCGATTGGCATGCCCCATCTCAAGGTGTTGCGCTGGGTTGTATTGCCCCAGGCCATTCGCATTGTGCTGGCGCCGATTGGCAACGTTGCGATCTCGCTGCTCAAAGACACGTCCGTGGCGTCTTTGATCGCCGCGCCGGACCTGATGTTGCGGGCCCAGGACTTGAGTTCCGTGTACTTCATGCCGCTGGAAATCTACATCCTCGTGGGCGCGATCTACTTTGCGTTGTGTTACCCGCTGTCACTCGGTGTGCGCTTGCTTGAGCGCAGGACGCGACACTGATAGGTTCAGGATAAACAGGTCGGCTGTCAGGCCGGCGCCCACAGTAGAACGGGCACAGCCGCGACAGATTGGGTTAAATTCAATCATCTCGACGTGATTGCCAATCCAGGTGGGTAGTAAAGATCTTGGCTCAACATTCTGCGTTCTCGCCCTGGCTGGCGCTGCTGCTTCTGTGCCTGGCACTTGAAGCGCCAGCCCAGGCCAGCGACTGTCCGGCTGGCGAAAAGCAGGTCTGCCTGGACGGCTGTATCTGCCTGCCGGACCTGTGGCAGTTGCCGGACGACATCTACCAGATCGCCGCACCGGCCCTGGCGCTATGGCTGACCCAGGCCCGCGCTGAAGCCGCCATCGCCGGCACCCAACCGATTCCACCGCACATCCGCGAGCAACTGCTGCGCTGGTACGACCCCGGCGTCCTCGATGCCGCGCGCTACAAGGTCAGCGACAACGGCCAGTTCACGGCTGCCACCGCCATGCTGCAAAACCCCGATGTCGGCGCTGTGACGCTGATCGACATTATCCTCTTTCGCGACGCTGAAACCGCAGAACAGAACGTCGCGCTCTGGGCCCACGAATTGAAGCATGTGCAGCAGTACCAGGATTGGGGGGTGGAAGGATTTGCCCAGCGCTATAGCCAGGACTTCAATGCCGTGGAGGCGCCGGCTTATGCCATACAGGCCGAAGTCAGGCGCTCGGTGCGGGATCAGCAACAGGCGTTGCCTTGAACGATCGCAGCCTGCGGCAGCTCCTGCAGGGATCGCGTCAATCTTCCCCTGCGAGCGTGACTCGTGGGTCCATCAACCTGTCCCACAACAAACAACGCCAACACGGTCATACCCCATGCACCCGTTACGACAAAGCCTGCACAACGAACTGCACGCGCGCCCGTCACTGTATTTCGATGAACCGGCCCATGTGTTTCACCTGGCTTTTCTCGGCAGCGAACAGGTGTGCAATGCGTTTCTTCAGGACTGCAGCCTGGCCGCCCTCGATCTGAATGCCGCCCAAGGCATTACCCAACTCGGCGGCCACGCGCTGAAATGGGAGCGCCATGCCGAGTTTTTCACCCTGACCCTGGTGGTCACTTCATCCAGCGACGAGTTGTCCTGGACGGCGCTGCCCGAAGTGTTGGCGCAGAAAATCCACACGCATTTGCCAGGGCTGATCAACTCAGTGCAGATCGTGGTGCGTGGCGAAGCGCAGCTGGATCTGACCCGCTACGGCTTCAAGGACCCTTGCGGCTCCTGTGTGGGCGGTGGCGATGCGGTGGTCTGGAGCGATTTTAGGATCAGTGAGGATGGCAGCAACCACATACTCTTCGTCAACCGGCGCCTGAATGCGTACCGCCAGGGCCGGATGATCCGCCGCCTGCTGGAAATCGAGACCTACCGGATGATGGCCTCGTTGACACTGACCATGGCTAAAGACTTGAGCGGCCAGCTCGATGTCTTTGACAAGACGTTGGTGACACTGTCCGAACGAAACGCCCACCCCGATGGCAGTAATGCCAAAGCCCTGCTGGCGGATATCTCCAGCCTGTCTGCCCAGGTGGTCAGCAGTACCGCGAAAACCCGCCACCGCTTCAGTGCCACCCAGGCCTATGCCCAATTGGTGTTCGAACGCCTGGGCGAATTGCGAGAAAGTCACGTGGGTGATTGCCAGCGCCTTGGCGTGTTCATCGAGCGCCGCTTCAAACCCACCGTCAGGTATTGCACCGCCACCGAGCAGCGACTGGAGCATCTGGCCGAAAGCGTGGCCAACCTGGGGGATCTGTTGCAGGCACGGGTCCAGGTCGAAATGGAAGAACAGAACTCGGAAATTCTCAAGAGCCTGAACGCCCGCGCCGACGCGCAGATCAAGATCCAGCGCGCCGTGGAAGGCCTGTCGATCATTGCCATCAGCTACTACTTGCTCAGTCTGCTCAAACTCGGTTACTCAGGCATGCACGTGCTCGGCGTCGGGCTGACCCCGCGCGAAGCGCTGTTGGTCATGGCGCCCCTCGCGATCGGGATACTGGCGTGGATCATCCTCCATATCAGGAAAGTCAAAGAGCACTGAAGTACCTGAAGGTCCCCGGGCCAGGTGCGCCTCCCTTATGTCCGATTGGATAAACGAGGTATCTTGAAAGTCATCTGAACAAGCGCGCCATGTGCAAGTCGCTTGAGGGGCAGAGGCAGAACGCCTTTGCGTATCGGGTTGGGGTGATATAAAAATTCATTTTGCGTACACCCATTACATCTGGAGTTCGGCGTGGGACAGGCAGTCACTGATTCGTATTCGACAGCTGCTGGGGGGATCAGGTGGGAAGCCCATGCCTGCCTTCCGTTGCTTCCCAACCAGGACCTGTCTGCGCTCCTTCGCTATCAGGAAGCTGGATTTCACCATGTTTCGCTAAACGTCGGCATGGACATGACACCCTTTTCTACGGTGATGCAGGTCATTGCGGGCTTCAGGAACCGGATCGCTCATCACTCGGAAAGACTGGTGTTGGTGGGTAATGTCGCTGACATCCAGCGTGCACGGCAGCAAGGAAAGTTGGCGGTGTCGTTTGATCTGGAAGGCTCGAACATGCTTCTGCAGGATCCCGCGATGGTCGCGTTGTTCGCTTCCCTTGGGGTCAAGCAGATACTGCTGGCCTATAACCGGGACAATAGCTGCGCAGGTGGCTGTCACGGCGCGGATTTCGGACTTTCTTGCGTTGGACGTGACATTGTGGCGGCGATAAACACCGCTGGCGTGATCATGGACTGCTCACATACCAGCAAGCGTTCCAGCCTTGAAATCATGCAGTTGTCCCGGCGCCCGGTGGTTTTTTCCCATACCAATGTCAAAGCCGTGTTTGATCATCCACGGACTGTCGATGACGAACAGATACTGGCCTGCGCCGCCACAGGCGGGGTTATCGGCTTGACGGGACTGGGAATATTTCTGGGTGACCCTGAGGCGTCCGTGATGGCTTTTGTGCGCCAGATTGACTATTTGGCGGAACGCGTTGGTACAGCCCATATTGGCCTGGGCCTTGATACCGAACTCTGTCCAGGTGTGAACGACCTGCCTGCAGGCGAAAATGAAGAAGCCTGGTGGCCGAAGGCGTTCTATGGGGGCGTGAGCGCACAAACCCAGCTACAACCTGAAAAATTGCCAGAGATCGCGCAGGCACTCGAGCGGCTTGGCTATCAAGACTCTGACATCAACGCGATATTCGGCGATAACTTCATGCGGGTCGCCGAAGCCACCTGGCAGTAAGCCTGAACTCGGCTAGAACCAGGCGCTGGCATCGTCTTCATGTTCATCGGCAAAGGCCATGAGCACATCCAGATCGAGCACATCCAGTTTGATCCGCGAAATGAACGTCGAGAAGGCGCCTGGCCGGGCAGGGCGGCATCGAGTTCGGACAGGGGAAGCGCTGCTCACGAACATTTCCTTGGACCTGAGGTTCAATCGTTAGGCGTGCTGGCTCAGGTTTGAATCGGCAGCGAAAAAAACTTTTCAAACTACACTCAAATCCTGTTGAAACCGCCCTGTGAAACAAGACCGGTGCCTTGGCCTGCATACCTGTCTGAAAGGGCCTCACGCTGACGCGGCCGTGGCGAGGATGACAGCATGCAAGGCACAGGAGAGCAAAAGCGGGCACGCGTCCTGGATCCGGTCGATCGGGTGACGGAAGTGATCTTTGGCCTGCTCATGGCAATGACCTTTACCGGAACGATCAGCGTGGCCACGGCGGGCCAGGAGGATGAACGCACGATGATGTTCGCCGCGCTGGGGTGCAACCTGGCCTGGGGACTTGCCGACGCGGTGATGTACTTGCTGCGAACCCTGATCGAACACACGCGCAAACGTACGCTGTTCGCAGCCCTGCGCGGCAAAGCGGATGCGGCCACCGGGCAGGCGCTGATTGCCGAGGCACTGCCACCGCGTCTCGTTGCGGCGGCCGGCCCCGAAGAACTGGAGTCGCTGCGGCTGCGCTTGATCAACTATGCCAGTACCTCGGTACAGCCGCGTCTCACCTGGGACGACATCAAGGGCGCGATCGGAGTGTTCCTGTTGGTGGTGGCTTCGACGTTTCCCCTCGTGGTGCCGTTTCTGTTACTCGACCAGACCGCGCTTGCCGTACGCCTGTCCAACCTGGTCGGGCTGGTGGTGCTGTTCATCGCCGGCTGGATACTCGCGCGCTATGCCGGAGCAAAACCCTTGCTGGGTGGCGTTGCGATGGCGGTGACCGGTGCCGTCCTGATCGTCGCGATCATCGCGCTCGGTGGTTGAGCCGCCAGCCATGACATTGTTTACCCGTCGATAACTTGTTTTTGAGGTGTTGCCCCATGGCAAAGGACAAAAAGAAAGCCGCAAAGGGATATTCCGCTGAAAGTCTGAAGCTCAAGAACAAGGAGTATCTGGAGCAACTGCGCCTGCTGCACGTCGAACTGGTCAAACTGCAGGAATGGGTAAAAGCCAAGGGCATCAAGATCTGCATTGTCTTCGAGGGGCGCGACGGGGCCGGCAAGGGCGGGACGATCAAGGCGATTACCGAACGCGTGAGCCCGCGGGTGTTTCGCGTGGTGGCGCTGCCGGCACCGACGGATCGGGAAAAAAGCCAGATGTATGTCCAGCGTTACCTGCCACATCTGCCGGCGGCGGGCGAAGTGGTGATCTTCGATCGCAGTTGGTACAACCGTGCGGGCGTCGAGCGGGTGATGGGATTCTGCAGCAAGGAGCAGGTGGCCGGGTTTCTGAAAACGGCGCCCAACGTGGAGCGGGCAATTGTCGACTCCGGCGTGATCCTGCTCAAGTATTGGCTGGAAGTCAGCCCTGAGGAACAGACTCGCCGGCTCGAGGCGCGCATCAAGGATGGGCGCAAGATCTGGAAACTGACGCCCATGGACCTCAAGTCATACAGCCGCTGGTATGACTATTCGCGGGCGCGTGACGACATGTTCCAGGCGACCGATACCGAACATGCCCCCTGGCTGGTGGCCAACTCGAACGACAAGCGGCGCGCGCGCCTGAACATCATTTGCGATTTGCTCAGCCGCGTTCCTTATGAGGATGTCGTGCGTGAGAAGGTAGTCCTGCCCAAACGGCAGAAGGCTGGCGGTTACCGCGAACCGGATTATCCGCTGCGGCACATTCCCGAAAAATTCTGATGGGCAGCGTCTAGGCACATCGAGGTCGGACACTCAAAGGTCACAGTCCCATGCGCCATTCGGATGCTTTGCCGCCCACCCCGGAACCGGGTCGTATTGCTCGTCGCGACAGCGGCGCCAGCGTCGGCTGGAGTCGTTGGCTGCCTGGGCTGCGGATGCTGCGCGAGTACCAGATGGCCTGGCTGCGCCACGACATCATGGCCGGGCTGGTGCTCACCACGATGCTGGTACCTGTTGGCATCGCCTACGCTGTGGCCTCGGGCGTACCCGGCATCTATGGCCTGTACGCAACCATTGTCCCGCTGATCGCTTATGCCCTGTTCGGACCCAGCCGGATTCTGGTACTGGGTCCGGATTCCTCACTGGCTGCGGTTATCCTCGCTGTCGTCCTGCCACTGTCGGGGGGCGACCCTCAACGCGCCGTCGCCCTGGCGGGCATGATGGCGATCGTGTCGGGAGTCGTGTGCATCCTGGCCGGCATCGCACGCCTGGGCTTCATCACGGAACTGCTTTCCAAGCCGATCCGCTACGGCTACATGAACGGGATCGCCGTGACGGTCTTGATCAGTCAATTGCCGAAGATCTTCGGTTTTTCGATCGAGTCCGACGGCCCGATCAGAAACCTGTGGGCCATCGCCTCCGGGGTGATGGAGGGCCAGACCAACTGGACCACCTTCATGGTGGGGGCCGCCACGCTGGCGGTGATCCTGCTGCTCAAAGGCAACAAGCGTATCCCGGGCATCCTGATCGCCGTGGTCGGCGCGACCGTCGCTGTGGATGTGCTGGACCTTGCCACGGGCGCTGGCGTGTCGGTCCTCGGTACGCTTCCACAAGGGTTGCCGGCGTTCGCCATCCCCTGGATCAGCCGCGCCGACATTGTTCCGGTCATCATCGGCGGTTGCGCCGTCGCCCTTGTCTCGTTCGCCGACACCAGCGTGCTCTCGCGAGTCTATGCAGCACGTACCCGTACCTTTGTCGACCCGAACCAGGAGATGGCCGGGCTTGGCTTCGCCAATCTGGCGGCGGGTTTTTTCCAGGGTTTTCCCATCAGCAGCAGTTCCTCGCGCACGCCCGTAGCCGAAGCGGCTGGCGCCAAGACCCAGTTGACCGGCGTGGTCGGCGCACTGGCGGTGGCCCTGTTGCTGATGGTGGCACCGAACCTTTTGCAGGACCTGCCCAACAGCGCATTGGCAGCGGTGGTGATTGCGTCGGCCATCGGCTTGATTGAAGTCACCGACCTGCGACGCATTTATCGTATCCAGCGCTGGGAATTCTGGCTGTCGATCGCCTGTACCATTGGCGTCGCGGTGTTCGGTGCGATCGAGGGCATTGGCCTGGCGATCGTGATCGCCGTCATCGAATTCCTGTGGGATGGCTGGCGACCTTATTCCACCGTGCTGGGGCAAGCCGAGGGGGTCAGGGGCTACCACGATATCCAGCGTTACCCGAACGCAAGCCTGATCCCCGGCCTGGTCCTGTTCCGCTGGGACGCGCCGTTGTTCTTTGCCAACGCCGAGCTGTTCAACGAGCGCGTGCTCAACGCCGTGGCGGCATCGCCCACGCCGGTGCGCTGGCTGGTCGTGGCGGCAGAGCCGGTCACCAGTGTGGACGTCACCTCCGCCGACATGTTGGCGGAACTGGACGAAACCTTGCACGCGGCGGGTATCAAGCTGTGCGTGGCGGAAATGAAAGACCCGGTCAAGGACAAGCTCAAGCGCTTCGGGCTTTTCGCCCGGTTTGGCGAGTCAGCGTTTTTCCCCACCATAGACGATGCGGTCGGTCGTTATCTGGAGATACATCCCGCGCCTTGATAGCGCGGGACCTGCCCAGGTTTTCAGTCCAGATCGTGCGCCTGATGCCGTTCAGGCACCTGGCTCGCCTCATCCCCCCACGTCCGGTTGACGCGCTGGCCACGGATGACCGCAGGCCGGTTGGCGATGTCTTCCGCCCAGCGCTGCACATGGGTGTACTGGTGGGCTGATAGAAACTCGGCAGCCGAATACACATTGTCGCGCACCAACTGGCCGTACCAGGGCCACACCGCGATGTCGGCGATGGTGTAGACATCACCGGCCAGGTAGGGACTTTGCGCAAGTCGGCGGTCGAGGACATCCAGCTGACGCTTGGTCTCCATCGCAAAGCGGTTGATCGGGTATTCGAATTTTTCCGGCGCGTAGGCGTAGAAATGCCCGAAGCCGCCGCCCAGATACGGGGCCGCACCCATCTGCCAGAACAGCCAGTTCAGGGTTTCGGTGCGCCCTGCAGGATCGGTGGGCAGGAAGGCGCCGAACTTTTCCGCGAGGTAGAGCAGGATCGAACCGGATTCGAAGACGCGGATCGGCGGCTCGACGCTGCGGTCCAGTAGCGCCGGTATCTTCGAGTTCGGGTTGATCTCGACGAAGCCGCTGGAGAACTGTTCACCCTCGCTGATACGGATCAGCCAGGCGTCGTACTCGGCATCGCCATGCCCAAGCGCCAACAGCTCTTCCAGCAGGATGGTCACCTTCACGCCATTCGGCGTGGCCAGCGAATACAATTGCAACGGATGCTTGCCTGTCGGCAGCGTCTTGTCATGGGTCGGGCCGGCAACCGGGCGGTTGATGTTGGCGAACTGGCCGCCAGACGGCGCGTTGTGTTTCCAGACCTTGGGCGGAACATAAGACGCTTTGCTCACGAGATGATCCCCATAGTTTGTTTGTGGTAATGACATTGACTGCTTGCGATCGCGTTGGGCTGAAACAGTATGTCGCGCGAGCGTTACGAGCAACCGCTGTCGAATTCACACAGTCCCATTCGACTATGGGGTAGGGAAAGCATTCGGGCCGACGTTCCCTGAACGAGGACAAATCAGGAGAACAGTATGCGTGAGCTCATCGTTGCCGCTTTCCACCCATCGACCCGATTGGCTGAATTGGCACAACAGCTGTTGTCCTGGGGCGCGGCAAGCGCCTGTTCGACGACAATGCACAAGCCTCGGCTTTCACGCTGGAGAAGTCGATCAGCACCCCTGGCGGTGTATTGATCAGCCGATACGTGCGCAGCGGGGAAGTGCGCACGGGATCGTTTGCCGCAGTCGGACCCTACTGCGTGCGGGCGCCCGTCGGCGAGGCCCTATAGTGCAGTGTCGAACAGCCTCGCAATGGTCGTACGCAAACCCTGGACCACCTCGACCTTTCAGGTTGCGCAGTCGCGCGAAATGATCAGGGAGCCGCAACTGGAAACCCTAACGAATACCAGTCCCCGCCATGGACTCCGGCACCCACTGCGCCGTCGAGAGTGGCTCGATGTAGCGGATGCCGCCATGGGGGCCGACCACGCCATTGATGTTGTAGGTGCCACGCGACAAGTCGTAAGTCATGAACGGGGTGGCATCCGGGACTTGCTGGTCATAGCTCTGGCTGAAGAACGCGAAGGAACCACGATACAGCTTGCCACGGGTGTCGTACTGATCGGACGCCACGGCGGCCCAGGTATCTTCATCCAGGTAAAAGCGGCGCTTCTGGTAGATGTGCTTGGCACCGGCCTTGAGGTTGCCTTCCACGACGTAGACGCGGTGCTTTTCCCAGCGCACGAAATCCGGTGAGATGAAATCGGGGGTGGTCAACGATTTTGCGTCGCGAGCGTAGGTGAGTTTGTAGGTGTTGTAGGGCACGATCATTTCCCGCTTGCCTACCAGCGTCCAGTCATACAGCTCCAGTGCACGGGCGGTGCCGGGGTTGGGGGTGTCGTAGGCCAGGATCGAAATCTGCTTGACTCGGCGCTGGGCCGGCATGTACTGCCAGGCACGGCCGGGAAACTCCTTGGGATTGGTGGCGTTCTTGAGCATGATCGACTCGCCGGCTCGGCGCGCAGGCCCGGTGTAGGACAGCTTCAACTGATAGTAAATGTCCGAGCTGTTGAACGGCTTCGACATGTTCTCGTAGATCGGGAACGAGACGAAAGCCTCGCCGGTGACGGCCAGACTCGGTACGCCTGCCGTGTCCACGCTCCAGGAGTCGTACTTGGAATGGATGTTGACGCCCTGGTAGCGCAGCAGGAAGTTCCACATCGCCTCGGCGCCTGACTGCGGGATCGGGAACGGCACCCCGGGCATCACATTGTCGATGGCGGTCCCGCCGTTGAGGGTTTTGGCGTTGGTGGCATTTGTGCGGCTATTGTCCAGGACCGCCTGTGGCAGCGATGCCGTGCGGTGGGTCGGATACACGTCGACGCGAAAGCCGGGGTAGCGCCGGGCCAGCTCTATCGTGGTGGCAGTCAGCATGCCCGCGTACGCGTCAACGTTCTTGCCGTTGATCACCATCAGCGGTTTTTCGTGGGCAAAGGGGTCAGGGCGCATGCTGTCGCCGGCCTTGAAACTGGCCGGGGCAGTGGTCAGGCCACCGCTGTAGGGCGGAATGGAGCCATCGGCGTTGCCGGCCTTTTCGGCACCCACCGATGTCAGGCTGGTGCCCAGCCGGGCGGCTTCCTGACTCGATACATAGGCGTTGGCATCGATGGCCAGCGCCATGAGGGGAATGGCAGCCAGCAGACTTTTCACGGATTTCATATTGTTATTCTCCTGCCTGGCGTACCAGGCAACTCGTGACTCAGGGGTCGCGGTGGGATCCGTCGACTCAATTGCCAGAGACTTTTTAGTACCCCCATTAAAAAGCCCCCGATTCGGGGGCGCTTCGCATTTGACGACAGTTGCTTGACTATTCATGACACAGCCGCGGGCTTGCCAAGGGAGCGATGCACGAGCGTGTCTATTGCAGGGACTCAAGTATTGCCACTGCCTCAGGATCGGATCAGCGCATGTACGCGTGAACTGAGTTCGTTGAGGCTGAAGGGTTTGGCCAGGACCCGGGTGGTCGCATCAACCGATACCAGGCTGGAGCCGCCCGCGAAACCGGTGATGTAGAGCACCTTGAGCTGCGGGTGTTTGAGTTTCAGCTCGGCGGCCAGGCTGATGCCGTTCATCATTCCTGGCAAGCCGATATCGGTCAGGAGTAAATCCAGGTGTTCCAGTTTCTCTGCCTGGTTGAGCGCGGACACACTGTCCACCGCTTCCACGACGCGGTAGCCGGTTTCGCTCAACAGCTCAGCGGCCATCTGGCGTACAGCTGCTTCGTCGTCCACCAACAAAATGGTTTCGTTATGACCGGGTGCCTGCGCTGTTTGGGACGTGTCCGAACGGATGTTGGCCTGTACCGGTTGTGAATGGTCGACGGGAAAATACAGGGACACAGTGGTTCCTACACCGACTTTGCTGTGAACGCGCGCCTGGCCCCCTGATTGCTGGGTAAACCCATAAATCATCGAAAGGCCAAGCCCGGTGCCTTCGCCAATTTTTTTGGTGGTGAAAAACGGATCGAAAATGCGTGGCAGGATGTCCGGACTGATTCCCGTGCCGGAGTCCGTGACGGAAATGCGCACATAGGTTCCTGCTGGCATCATTTTGTCCGATGACGACGCTGGATCAATGACGCAGCGGTCGACCAGAAGATCCAGCCTGCCGCCTTTGGGCATGGCATCGCGTGCGTTGATCGCGAGGTTGAGCAGGGCATTTTCCAGCTGGTTGAGATCGCACTTGATACGGTCATTGGCCTTGAATGAACACTCCACTGCGATGCTTGGGCCGACTGAACGGCGGATCATGTCTTCCAGATCCGCCACGACCTTGCGAGGCTCGAGAAGCTCGGGATCGAGTGATTGCTGTCTTGAGAATGCCAGCAGCCGTTGCGTCAGGGCGGCTGCGCGAGAGGCGGACGTCATGGCGACGGCGTTATAGCGGGCCAATTCGTCGTAGCGACCCGCATCGATTCGCCGTTGCATCAATTCCAGGTTACCGATGATGCCGGCCAACAGATTGTTGAAGTCATGGGCGATTCCGCCGGTAAGCTGACCGACCGCTTCCATTTTTTGACTTTGCCGAAGTTTGAGTTCGGCCATCGCGCGTTCGTGCTGTTCGGTTTCAAGCTGCTGGGTGCGCTGGACGATGCGATCTTCGAGCAGGTCGTTCCAGTCACGCAACGCGCTCTCCAACTGCACACGATCATCGATGTCCTCAATGGTGCCGTACCACTGTTCGCAGCGTCCATCGATGCCAAGGCTACACAGCGCGCGGATCCTGAACCATCGGTAATCTGCCGTGTGTTTGCGCAATCGGATCTGCGAGTCGAAAGGTTGCAAGGAGGTCAATGATTGGTTCCAAAGCTGGATCAATGACGCTTTATCCTGAGGATGAACCGCATTGGCCCATTGACGCCCTAACGTTTGCTCAGGCGTCAAGCCGGTATATTCCAACCAGCGCTGATCAATGGAAATAAGGTCGCCCTTGGTATCCGCCGTCCAGGGCCAGAGTGGGTTGAGCTCAGCGGCGATGCGGTAATGCCTGTCGCTTTCACGCAGTTTTTTTTCGGTCAAGCGCATGGCTAACATGGTTTTCGAACGCTTCAGCGCGGCGCCCAGCAGGTTGCTATAGCCCCTGAGAAAATCGATATCGCTGTCGGTGAACTGGCGGGGAACCCGACTATCGACTTCAAAGATCCCGAAAGGTCGTTCTCCGTCAGCGCCGTGGACAAGCACGTTGACAAAGGCTTTCACCCCGTTGGCTATTTGAAAGTCGTGATAACGGAATCGCGTTTCTGACGAACTGTCCGTCGATATCACCGGCCCGTTGGTGTCCAGCGAATGCCGCTCCGGAGTGCCCTCGTGAGCTTGTACCCGGACTTTGCCGACCACATCGGGTGCCCAGCCCACACCATTGCGCACCAGGAAGGTGATGCCGTCTTCTTGCAGCAGCATGAATTTGGCCATATTGGTCTGGAGGGCATCGCCGACCAAACGACAAGCCTCGTTGAGAATGTGCTCCAGATCATCTGACGCCAGGGCCAGCTCGCCGAATTTGGCGAGCACCTTGCGCTGGCGCAGAAGCGTATCCTCGGTTGCCATGTCATCACCTATGGGCGTTTTAGTATCCGAGGATCGGGTGTCGGCCGAGGTTCAATCGATGTGATCAAATGGTTTTACGTGGTGCTCGATCCTTTATTCAGGCGTTGATTTCTCGGCAAGCCCGACGATGAGGCCCTCAGGCCCCCGAATATAGGCGAGCCGGTACGATGTCTCGTACTGCATCTGGCCAATCAGCTCTGCGCCATGGGCCTGCATCCGCGCAACGACCGCATCGATGTCATCGACGGCAAACATGATGCGACGAAGACCTAGCGCGTTGATGGGTGTATTCACAGGCCCGAACCTGACGGCGTCTGGCGTGTGGAATTTGTCCAGCTCAACGCCCTGGCCATCGGCTGTGCGCAGCATGGCGAGGGTGGCTCGCACATCTTCAAGCCCTATGAGCGCGCCGATAGCAGGCCCTTCAACGGTGGCCTGGCCCTCAAGTTCGAGGCCCAACTCGATAAAAAACGCCTTCACCGCTTCGAGATCGTCGACAACGATCAGCACGTTGTCCATTCGCTTGACTGTCATGGCCTTCGCTCCTGTTTCACCGGTGTCGCGGATGTGGGGAATGGGCGTCTGGATCGACCCGGGCGAGTGAGTATAGCGAGCAAACAGCCTGCCCGAGATCTGCCCGTGTTGGCGCTAGCGAACCAGTATGTCTTTAGACTCGAAGGGGTGGGGATACCGTTCACCTTTGGTGTGGTGGACGTGCTGGTGACCTGGAGGTGAGGTGGCTGTTTAAGTGTCTGTTTAAGCGCCCTACACCTTACTTCCTGAAAGCTACAAGACCTTGCGTCGTTGCCTACGGGTACGCCAGAATCCGCCGGCTTGTGCGCCTTGGGGCTGCTCGGTACCTTGATTCGCGTCACTGCCCATCAGTGATCGGGTTTAGTAGCTCGGTGGTTTTAATCCAAGACGTACAACGCTTCCAGCAATCAGGCATTGCGCCTGCATTCTGATGGTGGCTGTACGTAGGGCGCCCTTGGGCGCGCCGGTTTCTTGGATTCCCCGGTCTACTAACCTGCGTACAGCTGCCACCCCTTCTTTAGTAGGGATGGGTGACGGCCCAATTCAGGAATCCAAAACATGTTAAAGGTAACGCCAAACCCGCCGGACACCGATCCCGCGTCCCCATACGAACCCGATTCAAACAAACTCAACGAAGCCGCCGAACGCGCCCTCGATTTCCATTTCCCCTCGACCGCCGACATCAAGGCCACGCCGCGCACCCCCGGCACGCTGTTTAGCGTCGACCCGCAAGCCACCAGCGAAACCCTGATGGTTTTTCTGGTCGAGACATTGGCGTCGGTCGATGTGATGGTGCACCAGTTGGTCGATCATCTGGACGGTGGGTCGCGCAACGCGCTGCTGGGCATTTCCAACAGCGTGATGCTGGCGGAAATCACCGCGAACCGGGTGCTGGATCAGATCGATCCGCCTGAATAGTCGCCAAGCGCGGACACGAAACACCGGCGCGGCGAAGGAGGGGAGTACGGCGTGGTCGCGCCATACGCTGCGCCCGCTGGCGTTTCACCGAGGCCGTCTATACTCGGGAACGATTTGGCAACCAAGCCTGGTAGGAGGGCATCAGCATTCATGGCCGGCAAACTCACTTCAAAGACGGCGATCGTGACCGGTGCCGCCCAAGGGATCGGCGCAGCGATTGTGCGACTCTTCGCCCAGGAGGATTGCTTTGTCTACGTTACCGATATCAATGACGACCTCGGTAAAGCCGTTGCAGATTCACTCGGTGATCGCGCCCGCTATCTGCGCCTTGATGTGCGACGCGAGGAAGACTGGTTGCGAGTGACGACGCTCATCCTGGAGGAGCGCGGCAGACTGGACGTGCTGGTGAACAATGCAGGCATTACCGGATTTGAGCACGGTGCCGTGCGGCATGACCCGGAGCACGCGCGCCTGGAGGACTGGCACGCGGTTCACCAGACCAATCTCGACGGGGTGTTCCTGGGGTGCAAGTACGCCATTCGCTCCATGCGGCCTCACAGAGCAGGCTCCATCATCAACATCTCCTCTCGCTCTGGCCTGGTCGGTATTCCGGGCGCAGCGGCCTATGCGTCGTCCAAGGGTGCAGTGCGTAATCACACCAAGACGGTGGCGCTTTACTGCGCTGAGCAAGGGCTCACCGTGCGCTGCAACGCCATTCATCCAGCGGCCATCCTCACACCCATGTGGGAACCCATGTTGGGCACGGGCTCAGATCGTCAGGCGCGAATGGATGCGCTGGTTCGAGATACACCGCTGAGAAGGTTCGGCATGCCCGAAGAGGTTGCGGCGGTGGCGCTGTTGCTGGCCTCGGATGAGGCGACGTACATCACGGGCAGTGAGTTCAATATCGACGGTGGCCTCTTGGCTGGCACGGCGGCGACGCCTGCCGTAGGGGATGACACTGGGGCCTGATGCACGGCGCAGTTCCGATCGGCAATGCACTGAACGGGCGTGAGCTCGCAGAGGCGTAGAACTCTGCTCGACAGTCAAGTCGTCTTCGCTAGCAGACCCCACATCAAAGCCGTCAATGCGAATGCCGTGGCTCGCCTCCACTTCGGGCAATGACCCGCAAATGCAGGGTGGCCGGTTCCAGGCAGCCGCCAGTGGAGAGCTGGCCGACCAGTTGTCGGTACAGCTCTTGCCACGGGGTTTGCGAGGCCGGGATGTTGGGTGTCCACTCGGCGCGGCGGCGGGCCATTTCGGTCTCGTCGACCAAAAGGTTGACCGAGCGTGCGTTGAGGTCCACGCGCAGGCGGTCGTTTGTTTTCAGTAACGCCAGGCCACCACCGACGGCAGCTTCGGGTGACATATTGAGGATCGAAGGGCTGGCTGAAGTGCCGCTCTGGCGACCGTCGCCAAGGCAGGGCAGCGAGTCGATGCCTTGCTTGATCAGCGCGGCCGGAGGGGCCATGTTCACGACTTCAGCACTGCCTGGGTAGCCCACGGTGCCTGCGCCACGAATGACCAGAATGCAGCGCTCATCGATGTCCAGCGCCGGGTCATCGATCCGGGCGTGGTAATCCTCCGGTCCTTCGAACACGATCGCGCGCGCTTCGAAGCTGTTTTCCGCGCCCGGTTCAGACAGGTAGGTCTTGCGAAACGCGTCACCGACCACCGACATCTTCATGATCGCACTGTCGAAGAAGTTACCGCTGAGCACAATGAAACCTGCGCGGTGCTTGAGTGGCGTTTCAAAGGGGTAGATCACGTCGGCGTTGCTGGTCAGTGTGCTGCTGACGATTTCGCCGATGCTCTTGCCGCTGACCGTGGCGCAGTCTTCGTGCAGGCGCCCGGCTTTCTGCAGCTCATGCATCACGGCCGGTACGCCGCCCGCACGATGGAAACCTTCGCCCAGGTATTTGCCTGCCGGCATGCAGTTGACCAGCAAGGGTACGTCTTCGCCGATGCGTTGCCAGTCATCGAGGCTCAGCTCGACGCCCATATGGCGGGCGATGGCAATCAGGTGAGGCGGGCAGTTACTCGATGCCCCCAGTGCCGAGGCCACGGCGATCGCATTTTCGAAGGCTGCACGGGTCATGATCTGCGACGGACGCACATCCTGCATGACCAATTCGCAGATGCGCTTGCCGGTGGCGTAGGCCATTTGTCCGCGCTCACGGTAAGGCGCCGGAATGCTCGCGCAACCCGGCAACGACATGCCCAGGGCTTCAGCCAGGGCGTTCATCGACAAGGCGGTGCCCATGGTGTTGCAGTGGCCCACCGAGGGCGAGGCCGCGGTGGTCATTTCCATGAAGCCTTCGTAATCGATTTCCCCGGCGGCCATCAGGTTGCGTGCATGCCAGAGTACGGTGCCCGAGCCGATCAGTTCACCTTTGTGGTGGCCATCGAGCATCGGCCCGCCCGACAGGACAATGGAAGGAAGATCAGTGGTGGCGGCGGCCATCAGGCAGGCCGGGGTGGTCTTGTCGCAACCGGTGGTGAGGACGACACCATCGAGTGGATAGCCGTGGAGAATCTCCACCAGCCCCAGATAAGCCAGGTTACGGTCCAGTGCAGCCGTAGGCCTGCGTGACTGTTCGGCGATGGGATGGACAGGGAATTCCATGGGAATGCCGCCGGCATCGCGAATGCCCGCCTTGACCCGCTGCGCAAGTTCCAGATGATGACGGTTGCACGGGGTCAGGTCGCTGCCAGTCTGGGCGATGCCAATGATCGGGCGGCCCGATTGCAGCTCTTCACGGGTCATGCCGTAGTTCATGTAGCGTTCGACATACAGGGCAGTCATGTCGGCGTGGGCAGGGTCATTGAACCATTGCTCGCTGCGCAGGCGACGTCCAGGCGTATCACTCATGATTCATTTCTCTCTTGTCATTGGATGAATCGGCAATCTGTCGTGGTTCAGCGTGCCAGCAGTCCACGGGCAGCCAGGTTGCGCAGCAAGGCACTCACGCCAAAGGTCCAAGGCGTTGCCTCGGAACTGTGGGTCACCTGGTTGTGCAGGCTGCCAAGCAATGGGCTGCTGATACGCACCCGGTCACCCAGTTTGTGGGTGAACCCGCTGCCGACATGATCGCGATCTTCGGTAGGGGCGAACAGCGTACCGAGAAACAGCAGGAAGCCATCGGGGTACTGGTGATTGGCGTTGAGGGTCTGGCCGGCCAGGTCTTGCGGGTCCCGGCTGATCTGGCTCATGGAGCTCGATCCGTGCATCCGGTAACCATCCTCGCCTTGCACCTCAAGGTCGACCACGCAGGCGCGGACGTCGTCCAGGCTGAAGTGCTCGTCGAACAAGCGGATGAAAGGCCCGATCGAGCAGGAAGCGTTATTGTCCTTGGCCTTGCTGAGCAACAGCGCACTACGGCCTTCGAAGTCGCGCAGGTTGACGTCATTGCCCAGGGTTGCCCCCTGAATCTGCCCGCGGCTGTTTACCGCCAGCACCACTTCCGGCTCCGGGTTGTTCCACTGCGAACCTTGGTGAATGCCAATCCGGCTGCCGCTGCCGACAGAGGCCAGGACCGGTGCCTTGGTGAAGATTTCCGCGTCCGGACCGATACCCACTTCCAGATACTGTGACCACATGCCTTGTTCGATCAGAAAGGCTTTCAAGCGCATGGCCTGCTCCGAGCCTGGAACGATCGAGCGCAGGTTGTCGCCGATCACGCCCTGCACAGTGGCCCGCACCGCTTCAGCCTTGGCGGCATCGCCACCAGCCTGCTCCTCGATCACTCGCTCGATCATGCTGGCGGCAAAGGTCACGCCGGCCGCCTTGATCACTTGCAGATCCAGGGGGGGCAACAAATAAGCTCTGGAGGGGTCGGCGTCGGGGCCGGTGTTGGCCAGCAGGTCTTTGACACTGGCAATGAAAATCCCGGGCGTGTCGCGTACCGCCGAGAGCGGAGCATCGGATTCCAGCAAGTCACTCAAGGTCGCGAAACGCTCCGACAGGTCGAATACGCCGTCAGCGCGCAGGACGATCGGCGAAGGTCCGGCGATTTGGCCCGGCACCCAGGCACGGCCGATCAAGGTACCGGCCACACCATCGACTGGCAGAGTGTTTTCGGGAGTAAGCATTAGCGACATGGCAATCTTCCTGGTTCGTAAAGGCTTCACGCTAGGGCGCACAGCCGATAAACTCCAATGAGATAATTTCAATAAATGATAACGCACGGTTATTGCTGCCCGAGGTGTGCCCATGTCGGATCTTTCATTCACCCACTTTTGCGGATGGCTCAAATTCAGGCATTTGCAGCTGATCGACACGCTGGGGCGCACACGTAACATGCACCTGGCGGCGCAACAGATGAATCTCAGTCAGCCGGCCCTCAGCAAGATGCTCAAGGAAATCGAAAGCCTGCTGGGCTTTGCTTTGTTCGAACGCCTGCCACGGAGCATGCCACCCACTCCGCTGGGTGAGCATGTGCTGCGCTATGCGCAAATTGCCCTGAATGACGCGCGCTCGTTCGTCGAACAAATCAGCAGTCTGCGCGAAGGCGGTCACGGCCACCTCAGGATCGGCGGTATTTTCGCCGCCACCGCCGTGGCCTTGCCCGAGGCCATTTTGCAGATCAAGGAACGCTGGCCATTGCTGTCGATCGAGGTGGTGGAGCAAACCAGTAACCACTTGATGAAAATGCTCGAAGAAAAAAAACTCGACCTGGCCATCGCCCGGTTCACCGATCAAAGCCAGCAGCAACATTACGATTTCCAGCCACTGGCGCCCGAACCGTTCTGCATCGTGGTCAACGACCGACACCCGCTGGCCGCTGCCGGGCCCCTCTCATTGCAGCAGTTGGTGGACTTGCCGTGGATTCTCTACCCGGTGGGCACACCCATTCGCGGCCGCATGGAACTGGCGTTCGCCGAGGCCGGCGTGGGCATGCCGCGAAACACCGTCGACACCATCTCCATGCAGACCTTCCTGCAGGTGCTGCAACGCGGGCCCATGATCGGAATGCTGCCCAACGCCATGGTCAATCCGCTTCTCGAGAGCGGCCAGCTCAAAATCCTCGATACGCCGTTGCATCTGGTGCCACAGGATTACGGCATTCTCACGCGCAAGGGCGAGCTACTGGTGGGGGCAGCCCTGGAGTTTGCCGAAATATTGAAGGACAACGCCCGGCTGACCAAGGCTTCGACGAAGTGAAACCGCAGCCATTGGCAGGATTTATTCGATAACAGTCCGTTATCGGTTAATCCGAAAATGCCATTGGGAATGAATCGATTCGCGACAGTAGAGTGACCCCGTCGATAAAAACAATCAGGCATGTCCACATGCCCAGGGGTTACCTCATGCAAACGATTTCCGAGCAGTTACCTGCGCAGGCGCAAGCCAGCGAGCTCGACTTTGAAGACCGAACCTACCGCAAGGTCATCTGGCGCATCCTTCCCGTCCTGCTCCTGTGTTACATGGCCGCCTACCTGGACCGGGTCAACATCGGCTTTGCCAAGCTCGACATGCTCAACGAGTTGCAATTCAGCAATACGGTGTATGCCTTGGGCGCCAGTATGTTCTTCTGGGGCTACTTCCTCTTTGAAGTGCCGAGCAACCTGTTGCTGCATCGCTACGGTGCACGCTTCTGGATCGCCCGTATCATGTTGACCTGGGCCGCGATTTCCATGGCCGTGGCATTCACCGTGCCACTGGCGGGCCTCTTCCACATCGAATCGAGCACGATGTTCTACGTGCTGCGCTTTTTGCTGGGGATCTGTGAAGCCGGCTTCTTCCCCGGCGTGATTCTCTATCTCAATTATTGGTTTCCAACCCATCGGCAAAGCCGGGTGATGTCCGGGTTCCTGATGGCCATGCCGATCAGCCTGACCCTGGGCGGCATCCTGTCCGGCTGGTTGATGAACAGCATGCAAGGCGTGCACGGCATGTCCGGCTGGCAATGGATGCTGATCATCGAGGGCATTCCGTCGGTGATCATGGCGTTCGTCGTCATCGTCTGCCTGGCCAACAACATCGACTCTGCCAAATGGCTGTCCGCGGCGGAGAAAGCCATGCTCAAGGCCAATCTGCACACCGATAACCAGGGCAAGGCCTCGCGCCTGAGCGAAGTGTTCTTCAATCCGCGGGTGTGGCTGCTGGTCCTGATCCTGCTGACCTTCAACACCGGTTTCTACGGGCTGGCGTTCTGGATGCCTTCGATCATCAAGAGCACCGGTATCACCAACAGCCTGCACATTGGCTTCCTGACCGCCATTCCCTATGCGGTGGCCGTCGTGGCCATGCTGCTCAACGCCCGCCACTCCAACCGCACCGGCGAGCGCCGCCTGCACGCTGCGATTCCTGCGTTCATCGGTGGCGTCGGCCTGATCCTCAGCGCCTTCTTTGCCGACAACCTGGTGCTGTCGGTGTTCTTCCTCAGTATCGCGGCTTCCGGGATTCTCAGCCTGATGCCGATTTTCTGGACCCTGCCGGGGACCGTGCTGTCGGGTGTCGCGGCGGCTGCCGGCATCGGCATGATCAACGCCATCGGCAATCTGTCCGGCTTTACTGGCTCCATGATCACGGCCGTGGCGGAAAACCTCACCGGCAATATCAACAACGGTACCTATGTCTTGGCGCTGTGCCTGTTCGTCAGCGGCGGGCTGATCCTGGCCATTCCCGCTTCGATGCTCGGCCGAACCCCGAAAATCGCGACCGCTACCGCGAAGCTGGAGGCCGCATGAACCTGCAGGACAAACGAGTGCTGATCACCGCAGCAGGGCAGGGTATCGGCCTGGCCAGCGCCATGGCTTTTGCCCAGGCCGGTGCGGAGGTGTTTGCCACCGACATCGATATCCAGGGGCTGGCGGGTGTTGAAGGCATCACCGCCATCACTCTCGACGTGACGTCAGTCGATGCCATCAGCGAAACCTGCGAACTTATCGGTGGACTGGACGTGTTGTTCAACTGCGCGGGTTATGTGCACAGCGGTAATATCCTGGAGTGCGACGAAGCGGCCTGGGCGCGCTCAATGGACATCAATGTCACGGCCATGTACCGGATGATCCGAGCCTTTCTGCCAGGCATGCTGGAACGTGGCGGTGGATCGATCATCAACATGTCTTCGGTGGCGTCGAGCGTCAAGGGCGTGCCCAACCGATTTGCCTACGCTGCCAGCAAGGCTGCCGTGGTAGGGCTGACGAAAGCGGTGGCGGCTGACTTCATTGGCCAGGGCATTCGCTGCAATGCGATTTGCCCCGGCACAGTAGAATCACCGTCGCTGCGCCAGCGCATTGCCGCGCAGGCCGCGCAGCAAGGCGTTGACGAAGCACAGGTCTTCAAGCAATTTCTCGACCGCCAACCCATGGGGCGAATCGGCAGCGCCCATGAGATTGCCCAGTTGGCCCTGTACCTGGGCAGTGATGCGAGCGCCTACACCACTGGTGGCGTGCACGTCATCGACGGTGGCATGAGCATCTGAGACCCGGTTTGCACTTTCAGTTTAAGCAGGAGAAGCACATGAAACTGTTGCGTTATGGCGAAAAAGGTTCGGAAAAACCCGGCCTGCTCGATGCCGACAATCAAGTCCGCGATCTCTCGGGCCATGTGCCGGATATCGCCGGGCAGGTCCTGAGTCCTGAAAGCCTGGCAGCGCTTGCCGCCATTGATCCTGCCAGTCTGCCGATCGTTGCCGGGCAGCCGCGCATTGGCGCTTGCGTAGGCCAGGTCGGGAAGTTCATCTGCATCGGCTTGAATTACGCCGACCATGCGGCCGAGTCGAACATGGAAGTGCCCAAAGAGCCGATCATCTTCAACAAATGGACCAGCGCCATCTGCGGGCCGAACGACAACCTCGAGATTCCGCGGGGCTCGCTCAAGACGGATTGGGAAGTGGAGCTCGGCGTGGTCATCGGCAAGGGCGGGCGTTATATCGATGAAGCGAACGCCATGGAGCACGTCGCCGGCTACTGCGTGATCAACGATGTCTCCGAGCGTGAATGGCAACTGGAGCGCGGTGGTACCTGGGACAAGGGCAAAGGCTTCGATACGTTCGGCCCGCTCGGCCCGTGGCTGGTCACCCGCGATGAAATTGCCGACCCGCATGCGCTGGACCTGTGGCTGGAGGTCGACGGCCACCGCTACCAACAGGGCAACACGCGCACGCTGATCTTCAACGTGCCGCAACTGATTGCCTACCTGAGCCGCTGCATGAGCCTGCAACCGGGCGATGTGATTTCCACGGGCACGCCACCGGGCGTCGGGTTGGGCATCAAGCCCCAGCCGGTCTTCCTGCGTGCGGGGCAGACGGTGCGCCTGGGCATCGCGGGGTTGGGCGAGCAGCGGCAAGTGACTGTGCAAGCGGATTGAGGAGCCAGGGGTGGGGTCAACCCGGACGTTGCCCCCACCCATTCAAGGGAGGTACATGCAGGCCGTTCTCTGGTTAAGCTGCAAACTAACCTGATCCCCTTGCGGGCTATCGGGGCGCAATGGAGACAGGCTCATGAACCCGACCGAGGTGCAAACGCTCGAGCATTTGCTGCAGCGCCGCCGCAGCTGCCGCGCATTTCTTCCACAACCCGTCGACCCCGCACTGATTACGCGCCTGTTCGCCCTGGCGCAACGCACTGCGTCCTGGTGCAACACGCAGCCATGGCAGGTCATCGTCACCCGGGGCGCCGCCACCGAGCGCTTCCGCGCCGCCTACCTCAATGAGCTGCAGACGGGCTCGCCAGCGCCGGACTTGCCTTTCCCCGGTGAATACCAGGGCGTGTATCAGCAGCGTCGACGCGAATGCGCACGACAACTGTACGAAAGCATCGGCATCGCCCCGGGAGACCGGGTCGCCAGCCAGCAACAGACCCTGCGCAATTTTTCACTGTTCGACGCACCGCATGTCGCGATCATTACCAGTGATCGTGCGCTAGGCACATACGGCGCAATCGACTGTGGCGGCTACCTGGCCAACTTGCTGCTGGCAGCCGAGGCACTTGGCCTGGGGATCATTGCCCAGGCCGCGCTGGCCAGCTACTCCGGGTTTGTGCGCCGACATTTTGCAATCGGTGAGGATCGGCTCGTGGTCTGTGGTGTTTCCTTCGGGTATGCCGACCACGAATCGCCAGCCAATGATTTCTACACAACACGAGCACCCGCGCAGGAGACGCTTTACTGGCATGACCGCTGAGAGGGATTCGAGGCTCGCTTTCGGGCTTTGCGCAAACTTTCATTGACGTGCAACAGGCCCCGATCGTTGAATGGCAGTGTTCAAATCGCGCCTCACAAAGGGCGCCCATTCAACGGGTAGCGAGATCAACTGTGCTGAGAAGTGTGACGGACATGGATCTGCGCCTGTTGCGCATTTTCTCCATTGTCGTGAAGTGCGGTGGCTTTACGGCTGCGCAGGCCGAGTTGAACATGAGCCAGTCCAATATCAGCACGCATATTTCAAGCCTGGAAAAACGCCTCGGTTATCGCATCTGCGAGCGCGGCAAGGGCGGTTTTCGCTTGACCGAAAAAGGTCAGCGAATCCTCAAGGCTTCGTCGGCGTTGTTCGGTGCGGTGGATGCATTTCGCGACGAGGCACAGGATCTGGCCGGGCGCCTGGTAGGTGATCTGTACCTCGGTCTGGCCGATAACATCGCGACGTTGCCAACAGCCCGGATCGATGCGGCGATCAGCCGTTTTTATCAGCGCGACCATGACATGCACGTGCACATCTTCGTCAACTCGCCCACGGAGTTGGAGTTGGCGGTCATCGATGGGCAACTGGACCTGGCGATTTCGTATTTCAGCCGGCCATTACCGACGCTGGCCTACCAGCCGTTGTACAAGGAGGAGATCGGTATTTTCTGCGGGCACAAGCACCCGTTGTTCTCCGTCAACGCGCCCACTGTCGAACAACTGCAGGCCAGTGACTGGATCAGGCATGGTTTCCTGCCGGCCGACCAGGTCCTGCCGGTGACACCCGAGCGCGCTTCAGCCACCGCCCATCATATGGAAGCGGTGGCCCATGGCGTACTGGCCGGGACACACCTGGGGTATCTGCCGGCCCATTACGCCCGGCCCTGGCTGGCGAGCGGACAAATGCGCGCGTTGCATCCGGCGACGCTGCGCTACGAGGTCCAACACAGCATGATCACCCACGTCGGGCACCCGCAAAGCGAAGCCGTGCGTGCCTTCATCGAAGACTTGCTGGCCGAGCACAACCTGCAGCCTGTCAGCCAAGGCAACGGGTAATGTGCTTGACTGACTGATAGGCCGCCAGGCCCCATGGCCCCAGCTCGCGGCCGATGCCGCTGCCCTTGGTGCCGCCCCAGGACGTCTCGACGAACACCGCCTGAATCGAGTTGATCCAGACGTGGCCGACCTCCAGGGCCTGGGCGACCCGTTCAGCGCGGACCAGATCGGCGCTGATGACGGTAGCCACCAGGCCAAAGCGGCTGTCGTTGGCCAATGCCAGCGCCTCTTGCTCCGTTGAAAAACGACGGGTACACAACACCGGGCCGAAAATCTCTTCGCTCCACAAGCGGCTGGCCACCGGCACGTCCGCGTAAATCGTCGGGTTGACGAACCAGCCCGGGTCACGCTGCACGTCGCCACCGGTCAGGCAATGCAAGCCTTCGCTGCGGGCGATGGCGAAATATTCCGAGACTTTGGACCATTGCGCCTGACTGGTGAGCGGGCCCATATCGACTTCGCCGTTCAGCGGATTGCCGACCCGCAGTGTTTCGAATGCGCTCTTCAGACGCAGCATCAACGCATCGGCGATGCTGTCCTGGACGAGCAGACGCGAGGTCGCCGAGCACATTTGCCCGGCATTCCAGCAGATACCGGCGACGATCCATTCAACGGCCTGATCGAGGTCGCTATCGTCGAACACGAGAATGGCGGACTTGCCGCCCAGTTCCAGGGTAACCGGCCGGCAATGGGCAGCCGAGCTGCGCATGACCTGACTGCCGACGGCGTTGCTGCCGGTGAACGACAGCTTGTCGATGCCCGCATGGTTGCTCAGCGCTGCACCGACTTCGGCTTTACCGCCGACGATGTTCAGCACGCCCGGGGGCAAGCCCAGCGCATCGGCGATATGGCCGTAGGTCTGCTCGATCAATGGCGTGATGTCCGACGGCTTGAGCACCACGGTGCAACCGGCGGCCAGCGCCGGTGCGAGCTTCCAGGCACTGGTGACCAAGGGGAAGTTCCACGGCACGATCATGCCGACCACGCCCACCGGTTCAAGGCGCGTGTGGGCATTGAAGCCCGCTACGGCCAGCGGTACGTCCCGGTCCTGGCGGGCGTCCAGTCCTTCCGCCAGGTCGGCGTAATAGCGAAACGTGGCGACGGCATCGTCGATGTCCACCACGGCTTCATGGCGGGGTTTGCCGTTGTTCTGCATCTGCAGCGCGATCAGTGCTTCGCGGCGCATTTCAATCTGTTGGGCGAAACCAATCAAATAAGCTGCGCGTTGCGACCCACTGAGGTTGCGCCAGCCGGGGAGTGCCAGGCGCGCGGCGGCAATGGCTTGATCGACTTGCAGGGCACTGGCTGCGGTGAGCTCGGCAAAGGGTTGGCCCAAGGCCGGGTCAAAGACGGTGATGCAGTCGACGCCTTCACCGGCTACCCAGCGACCGTCGATGTAATGCGCGGCGGTCATGGCCGTACTCCCTGAAGCACGCCCTGGACAGCGTTGCGAAAAATCTGGCTGTAATCGTCAGCGCTGAGGACGCAGGCATTGGTGTCCGATGAAGAAATGTCCGCCAGCGCCTGTTCTCCCACCCAGGTCGCTGCGTCGGCATCAAGACCGATTTCACCCAGTGAGTGAGGAATGCCGAGGCGTTTGCGCAGATCCAGCACCCAATCGAGAAAGCCTTCGAAATCCGCTTGTGGCAACTCCAGATAGCGCGCCAGGCGCGCGATGTCCGGGGCAATACTTTCCCGGTTGGCCATCAATACATAGGGCAGGAGGATCGCGTTCAGCAAGCCGTGGTGCTTGTGATAGCGGGCGCCCAGTGGATGGGCGAGCGCGTGCACACCGCCCAGGCCTTTCTGAAAGGCCACGGCGGCCATGGCGGAAGCGACGAGCATGCCTTCGCGCGCGACCATGTCCTGGCCATTGGCATGGGCATTGATCAAATGCTGCTGGATCAGGCGAATGCCCTCCACGGCAACGCCCGACGACATCGGGTGATACAGGGGCGAGCAAAAGGCTTCAATGTGATGGGTCAGGGCGTCCA
>Ga0247818_10000108_pt1 | contig 47523 bp, 54 predicted proteins | sample 13C_Glucose_Day1_FD_192424 | JGI IMG/M metagenome (GOLD analysis project Ga0247818, IMG submission 192424) | Soil microbial communities from agricultural site in Penn Yan, New York, United States - 13C_Glucose_Day1 | ecosystem: Environmental > Terrestrial > Soil > Agricultural land | place...
TAACAGGCAGACATCAAACCAAGGGATCCGAAATGAGTAAAGCAGACGAACTCGCCGCCAAACTCAAGCAAACCCGGCACACCCATGCGGATGCCGCGCTGGAGATCGATTGCTGGCCGGCGCAGGTCTACGATCTGTACCACCGCATCGAGGTCTGGCTGCAACCCGTCACCGAAGTCGGCCTGAAAATCCGCCGCAATCCGACCCACGTTTGCGAGAGCTCACCCGATGGCGAAAGCCACGATTACGCGATCGACCAACTGGTGATCGAAGCCAATCAACAAACCCTGACCTTTGATCCCATCGCACGGTTTACCGAAGACGGCGCCGGCCGCGTGCAGATCACCCTGCCGGATCGCAACACCTACCTGCTGCGCACTGTCGATGAGCATCATGAAAGCCATTGGTGGCTGCAAACGGTGGAAACCGGTCATGAACTGGATGCGATTGCGCTGACCGAGAACAACCTGTTGCAGGTGGTGCAGGAAGGGCTCGGCCTGTAACGCGAGCGGTCAAACTGTCAAAACTGTAATCCTCCTCTCAGCCAACTGAAAGCCAGCGCTGGTTAGCCTCTCCGTCATGTATCAAACGGGGACTTCCAGCGCATGCCTTCCAACACCTCAAGACGCACCTTCGTCAAAGGCCTGGCCGCCAGCGGCCTGCTCGGCGGCCTCGGTCTGTGGCGCGCGCCGGTCTGGGCGTTGACCCCGCCCGGGCAGATCAACGAACTGAGCGGCAGCGAATTCGAGCTGTTCATCGGCGAAACCCCGGTCAACCTCACCGGCAGCCCGCGCACTGCGCTGACCATCAATGGCAGTCTGCCCGGCCCGTTGTTGCGCTGGCGCGAGGGTGACACGGTGACGCTGCGGGTGCGCAATCGGCTCAAGGACAGCACCTCGATTCATTGGCACGGCATCCTGCTGCCGGCCAACATGGACGGCGTGCCGGGTCTGAGTTTTCACGGCATCGAACCGGGTGGCGTGTACGTTTACCAGTTCAAGGTGCGGCAGCACGGCACTTACTGGTATCACAGCCATTCCGGCCTGCAGGAGCAGGCCGGGGTCTACGGGCCGCTGGTGATCGACGCGAAAGAGCCGGAGCCGTTCCAGTACGACCGCGACTACGTGGTGATGCTCAGCGACTGGACCGACGAAGACCCGGCCAGCCTGATGAAGACCCTGAAAAAGCAGTCCGACTACTACAACTACCAAAAGCGCACCGTTGGCAATTTCATCGACGACGTCAGCGACAAAGGCTGGGGCGCCACCGTTGCCGACCGCACGATGTGGGCGCAAATGAAGATGAACCCCACCGACATCGCCGACGTCAGTGGCGCCACCTACACCTTCTTGATCAACGGCCACACGCCCGACAGCAACTGGACCGGGCTGTTTCGCCCCGGCGAAAAACTGCGCCTGCGGCTGATCAACGGCTCGGCCATGACTTACTTCGACGTGCGCATTCCGGGGCTGAAAATGACCGTGGTCGCGGCGGACGGCTTGCACGTCAAACCGGTCAGCGTCGACGAGCTGCGCATCGCCGTGGCGGAAACCTACGACGTGATCGTCGAGCCCGCCGCCGACGCCTACACCCTGTTCGCCCAGACCATGGACCGCAGCGGTTACGCCCGCGCCACCCTCGCCACCCGCGCCGGTCTGGTAGCACCGGTGCCTGCGCTGGATCCGCGCCCGCTGGTCACCATGGACGACATGGGCATGGGTGGCATGGATCACGGCTCGATGGACATGAGCAACATGGCAGACATGGATCACTCGGCGATGGGCCCGATGCAATCGCACCCCGCCAGCGAACAGGACAATCCGCTGGTGGACATGCAAGCCATGAGCACCGCGCCGAAACTCGACGACCCCGGCCTCGGCCTGCGCAACAACGGCCGCCGCGTGCTGACCTACGCCGACCTGCGCAGCACCTTCGAAGACCCGGACGGCCGCGATCCCGGGCGCACGATCGAGCTGCACCTGACCGGGCACATGGAGAAATTCGCCTGGTCGTTCAACGGCATCAAGTTCTCCGACGCCGAGCCGCTGCGCCTCAAGTACGGCGAGCGCATTCGTCTGGTGCTGGTCAACGACACGATGATGACCCACCCCATCCACCTGCACGGCATGTGGAGTGATCTGGAAGACGAAAACGGCAACTTCCAGGTGCGCAAACACACCATCGACATGCCCCCCGGTACCCGTCGCAGCTACCGGGTCACGGCCGATGCACTGGGCCGCTGGGCCTATCACTGCCATCTGCTTTATCACATGGAAACGGGCATGTTCCGCGAAGTGCGGGTGGAAGAATGAAGGGGCCGATCATGACTCGAATCGCAACGTTCTCCTTGTTGCTCATCAGCACTTCCGTCATGGCCGCCGCCGACATGCAAGGCATGGATCACAGCCAGATGCCCGGCATGGATCACAGCCAGATGCCCGGCATGGATCACTCGATGCAAAGCATGGACGACGGCATGATGCAGCCCGCCGCGCCGACAGAAAGTCGCACGCCGATCCCGGTGCTGACCGACGCCGACCGCGCCGCCGTGTTCGTCAGCCCCGGCGGCCATCAGGTGCATGACAGCGCAATCAACAGCTACTTCCTCGCCGACAAACTCGAATGGCAAAACGCCGATGACGGCAGCGCTTTGGCCTGGGATCTGTCCGGCTGGATTGGCGGCGATATTGATCGCCTGTGGCTGCGCTCCGAAGGCGAACGCAGCAACGGCAAGGCCGAGGACGCTGAGCTCCAGGCATTTTGGGGCCACGCGATTTCGCCGTGGTGGGACGTGGTCAGCGGCGTGCGTCAGGACTTCAAACCCGGCGCCCCACAAACCTGGGCTGCGTTCGGTGTGCAGGGCATGGCGCTGTACAACTTCGAAGCCGAGGCCACGGCGTTTCTCGGCGAGGGCGGACAAAGCGCACTGCGGCTGGAGGGCGATTACGACATTCTGCTGACCAATCGGCTGATCCTGCAGCCCACCGCCGAGCTCAACGTCTACGGCAAAAACGACCCGCAACGGGGCCTCGGCTCCGGCCTGTCGAACACTGAAGCCGGCCTGCGCCTGCGCTACGAAATCCGCCGCGAATTTGCGCCGTACCTCGGCGTGACGTGGCACCGCACCTACGGCAACACCGCCGATTACGTCCGCGAAGAAGGCGAAAATCGCAGCGAAGCACGGCTCGTGCTTGGTGTGCGGCTGTGGTTCTGAATCCCATTGAAAAACAACCCCGGAGGTCTTGCATGCGCACGTTGAATATCACCCTTGTACTCGCCAGCGGATTGCTCCTGAGCAGCCTCGCTCAGGCTCACCCGAAACTGCTGTCATCAACCCCGGCCGAAGGTGCCGACGGCGCGGCACCCGACAAGATCGAACTGCACTTTTCCGAGAATCTGCTGACCCAGTTCTCCGGCGCCAAACTGGTGATGACCGAGATGCCCGGCATGGCCCATTCGCCGATGCCGATGAAGGCCAGAGTCAGCGCCGGCAGCGACCCGAAATCGATGCTCATCACCCCGCTCGCGCCACTGCCCGCCGGCACCTACAAGGTCGAGTGGCGCGCGGTGTCGTCCGACACGCACCCGATCACCGGCAACGTCACGTTCAAAGTGAAATGAGCGATGGCTGAACTGATCAACATCATTCTGCGCCTGGCGTTGTATGTGGATTTGTTGCTGTTGTTCGGGGTGGCGTTGTTTGCGCTATACAGCGTTAACGCGCCGCTGCGTTTCAAGCCGCTGTTGCGTGGTTTGGCGTTGATCGGGGCACTGCTGTCAGTGGCTGGACTGCTGCTGATGACGAGCGCCATGAGTGGCGAAACCAAACTTGCCGCACTCTGGCCGCACCTGCAGATGATGCTGCTGGAAACGGACGTCGGGTTGGCGTGGGCGCTGCGCATGATTGCACTGATCGTGGTGCTGGTTCAGCCGGGGATGTGGCTCGCGTCGATGGCCGGCGCAGTCGCCCTCACTTCCCTTGCGTGGAGTGGGCACGGGGCAATGGATGAGGGCTCGCTGCGGTTCTGGCATTTCCTCAGCGACATCCTCCATCTGCTGGCGGCGGGTGCATGGTTGGGGGCCATGCTGGCGCTGGTGCTGCTGGCCCGGGGGCGTGTGGATGAAGCGCGGATTCGCCTGTTGGCAGAGGCGGTGAAACGCTTCGAATGGATCGGCGCGGCGATTGTGCTGACGCTGTCGGTAAGCGGCGTGGTGAATTACCTGTTCATCGTCGGCCCGAGGCTGGATGACGTGCTGCTCGGCACCTATGGGATGTTGCTGGCGATCAAGGTGCTGCTGTTTGCCGCGATGCTGGTTCTGGCGGCGCTGAACCGCTTTCACCTTGGGCCTGCGCTGGAGCGATCCATACGCGATGGACAGCCTGTGATCGCGGCGAATGCACTCAGGCGCAGCGTGCTGCTGGAGCTGGGCATGGCGCTGCTGATCGTGGCGTTGGTGGCGTGGCTCGGCACGTTGAGTCCGGATGCGGGATGACACCCGCGAAGGCCTTTCACTACACTGGCTCACCGTCCTCTGCAGAAGCCCAATGTCCATGACCATTCTAAAAAGCACGATGATCCTTTGCGGCGCGCTGACCCTGGCCGCCGGCGTTCAGGCGCAGGAAAGCCCTTCGCACCTCGACAGCATCCAGCAACAAGGCCAATTGCGCGTCTGCACCACTGGCGACTACAAGCCCTACACCTTCAAGCGCACCGACGGCGACTTCGAGGGCATCGACATCGCCATGGCACGCTCGCTGGCCGACAGCCTCGGGGTCAAGGTCGAGTGGGTGCAGACCACCTGGAAAACCCTGATGCCGGACATGCAGGCCGGCAAGTGCGACATCGGCATGGGCGGCATTTCAGTGACGCTGGAGCGGCAGAAAAAAGCCTTCTTCAGCAACACCCTCGACAGCGACGGCAAAATCCCGCTGGTGCGTTGCGCCGACCAGTCCAAATACCAGACGGTCGAGCAGATCAACCAGCCCAACGTGCGCCTGGTTGAACCGGCGGGCGGCACCAACGAAGCCTTCGTCCACGCCTTCCTGCCCAAGGCGCAACTGGCCTTGCACGACAACGTGACGATCTTCCAGCAACTGCTCGACAACAAGGCCGACGTGATGATCACCGACGCCTCGGAAGCGCTGTACCAGCAGAAACTCAAACCGGGGTTGTGCGCGGTAAATCCGCACCAGTACATGCAGTACGGCGAGAAGGCGTACCTGCTGCCGCGTGATGACATCAGCTGGAAGCTGTACGTAGATCAGTGGCTGCATTTGAGCAAAGTCACCGGCACTTATCAGAAGGTCCTTGGCGAGTGGCTGGCGCTGCCGCAGTAATCTCCCAGGCACAAACATTTGTGGCGAGGGCGCTTGCTCCCGCTGGACTGCGCAGCAGGCCTTCTTTTGAGGGGCCGCTTCGCGCCCAGCGGGAGCAAGCTCCCTCGCCACATTGACCTTCAGCCGGGAAATCTATCAGTCGTCATGCAACATCCCGGAACTGTACTGATTCAAGCTGCTGCCAATACTGTTGCCACCAAACTTGAGGGTCGTCGCATGACTGCGTCCCTCCGGCGACTGACAATCCGAAGAAAAACAACTGGTGGTGGTCAGCCCACCCGCGCCCGAACAGGCACTCAACACCGATACCGCTGCAGCGATCAACAGCACTTTGATGACATTCAGGCGCATGGCACGATTCCCTGGGATAAACACCGCAATCTTCTGCCAACATCCTAGGCCTGCGTCGCGCACGGCAACATGAAACTTTGCTGATCGACAGCGCCGGTTCAGAATCGCTTATCCGCCGACAAGGACATCCCCATGCAATTCCTGCCCCTCACCAACGCCAGCCCCGCAATTCAGGCCCATATCCGCACCCTGCGCAATCAACCGGATGTGCGCAAGTTCATGTACACCGCGCATGAAATCAGCGAACAGGAACATGCCAACTGGCTGGCCTCTTTGCAGGGCAACTCACGGCAACAAGTGTTTGTGGTGATCAAGGATGAGCAAGCGGTGGGCGTTGTTTCGTTGAATGCGATCAACGTTTTACACAAGAGCGCGGACTGGGCGTTTTATCTGGACGTCGGGTTGCAGGGCAAGGGGTTGGGCAGTGTGATCGAGTTCTGGATGCTTGATTACGCGTTTGATGTCGCCGGTCTGGAAAAGCTCAACTGCGAAGTGCTGGCGATGAACGCGGCGGTGGTGAAGATGCATCAGAAATTCGGCTTCGAGATTGAAGGCGTTCGCCGGCAGAACATCCTGAGGGAGGGAGCGCGGATCGACGTTGTTCTGCTCGGTATCACCAAAGACGAATGGCGGAACAAGCGCCCTGCACTGGCGCCAGTGATCCAACGGCTCAACACCGTTTAAAGTCGCAAGGCCGTCACTTGGAGATGACGGCCTTCGCTGCCAGTGAGCGTAAAGACTTTGAGTGTGAGTCCAGCGTCAAACCGCCCGCCACGCCTGCGTCGGAATCTGCGCCATCGACTCAAACGCCGGTTTGGCAAACCAGAAACCCTGCATCAGATAAATCCCGCAATCGGCAAGAAAGTCCCGCTCCTCCGGGTGCTCAACGCCCTCGGCAATCACCTCGATATCCAGTTCGGTACACATGCCCACCACGCCCCGCACAATCGCCTGACGCACACGGTCGCGGTGGATATCGCGGATCAACGCCATGTCCAGTTTGATCAGATCCGGCTGAAAGTCCGCCAGCAGATTCAGCCCGGAGTAGCCGGCGCCAAAGTCATCGATGGCGGTCTTGAAGCCGAACTCGCGGTACTCGCGCAAAATGTTCATCAAGTGTTTGTTGCTTTCGACGTGCTCGCCCTCGACCGCTTCGAAGATCAACCGATCGAGCGGGAACGCATGCGCGCGAGCCGCCTCCAGCGTGCTGCGAATGCACAGGTCCGGACGATAAACGGCGTTCGGCAAGAAGTTGATCGAGAGAAACCCGGTGAGCCCCAACTGCGCTGCCGTGGAGATCGCCCGTACGCGGCACAGTTGATCGAAGCGATAGCGGTTCTGGTCATCGACCTGCTGCAGAACCGATAGCGCCCCCTCGCCCTGCACGCCCCGGACCAGCGCCTCGTGGGCGAAGGTCGATTGATCACGCACATCGACAATCGGCTGGAACGCGAAGGAGAACGCCATATCGGCCTCGCCTTTTTGCCGGCATCCTTGGCACCCCCCGCTGGGCTGGGGGAAAATTGGTGTATTGGTCATGACGCCCCCTGAGAGCGGGTTGCAACCATCCATGGCCCAGAAAAAATAACTGCACGGACCGGGTGGCGCCGCTTGGCGGCCCCCGCTTATACAGGCTGACCGGTCAATTCCGGCCAAGTTCATTGCGAAATGCCATCAGGTGCGGAAATGTGCCGTCATGCGCTGCAGGTCCTGCCCCAGCGATGCCAGCTCAATGGTCGCGGCAGCACTTTCTTCGCTGGCGACGGCCGACTGATCGGCCACATCGCGCACACTGACGATGCTGCGATTGATCTCATCGGCCACCGCGCTTTGCTGCTCGGCGGCGGCGGAAATCTGCAGGCTCATTTGCTGGATCGTGCCGATCGAATGGTTGATCTCGGTAATCGCCTGCTCGGCTTTCTGCGCCAGCACCACCGTGTCCAGCGTGCGCTCGCGGCTGGATGTCATCAGTGTCGAAGCGGCTTGCGTGCCCTGCTGCAACGTGACAATCAGCGCTTCGATTTCCTTGGTTGAATCCTGAGTGCGCTGCGCCAGCGAGCGCACTTCATCGGCAACCACCGCGAAACCACGGCCCTGCTCCCCCGCCCGCGCCGCTTCAATCGCCGCGTTCAGCGCCAGCAAATTGGTCTGCTCGGCGACTGCCTTGATCACATCGATGACCTTGCCGATCTGCTCACTGTCCTGGGACAGCACGTTCATCGCCGCGCCCAAGTCTTCGATCGCCACCGACAGTTCGCTGATCTGCACAGTCGCCTGCTTGACCACCGCACTGCCGTGACGCGCCTGCTGATCGGCCAGGGTCGCGGCGGCCGATGCGTCGGTGGTGTTGCGCGCCACCTCCTGCACCGTCGAGGCCATTTCGTGCATCGCCGTGGCGACCTGATCCACCTCGACTTTCTGCTGGCGCACGCCGGCGCTGGTCTGCTCGCTCATCGCCGAAAGCTTCTCGGCCGACGTCGAAATATGTGTCACGCCGTTACCAATCCCCTGCACCAGCGTGTTCAGACTTTGCGCCATGTCCTGCATCGCGTTTTGCAGATCGCCCAACTCATCCTTGCGGCTGGATTTGGCCTGCACAGTCAGATCGCCCTTGGCAATCCGTCGCGCCAGCTCCACCGTCAGCGCCAGCGGTCCGGTGATCTGCCGCGAGATCAGCACCGCAGCCAACAGACCGACCACCAGCGCTAGCACGGTCAGCACTGCAATCTGGATAAACGCACGATGTTGATCGTCCCGCGCCAGGCGCTGCTGAGTGTCCATCAGGCCGGTCATGATGCTGTCCATCGCCTGGCTCTGTTGATCCACCTGCTGGCGCAGGTTCTGCTTCTGCTCGAACAGCGCGGCAACCTCAACCAGCACCTCGCGATAACGGCGAATCCCGGCCTGCGCCTCTTCAAGCTGACTCGACAGAGCCGTCGGCAAACCGCTGCGTGCCTTGCTCATGTCGGCCAGAAACGCATCAGTGGTGTCCAGCAGCACCTTCTTGTTGGCCTCGCTCGGCACGGCGATATAACGCCGCAGCATCAGACGAAACATCGTCATGCCATTGCGCAGATCCGCCACCGTGCGCAAGTCCGCCACCCGCGCACTGTCGGCAGACGCCAACGCACTGGCCGTGGTGCTCTCAAACATGCTGGTGAAAGTCTCGGCGTACTTGTCCGACATCGCCCCCAACGGTTTCAGCGCATCGCTGGTCGCCTTGTCCGCCTCGACCAAGCGCTTGACCCGCTGATCGTAGGCCAGCGTAGTGTCCTGCAACTGCTTCAAGGCCTGCTGGTTTTCCGCCCGCGTCAGGGTCTGCAACGCCTTGGCGATCAGCCCCTGCAACACCGTCAGCTGCGACTGATAAGCCTCGGCATAAGCGACATCCGCCGCCGCTTCGTACTGCTTCTCCGACAGCCGCATGTCCTGCGTCGCATCGTTGAGCGTGCCGATCAGACGCGTGGTGTCCAGGCGATCAACCAGCACATTGCTGCTGCTGTAGCCAATGAAGGCCACCGCCCCCACCGCCAGCAAAAGAACGCCAAACCCGGCCCCCAACTTTCGGGAAACCTTGATGTTGCCCAGGAAACTCGATGCTTCTGCCATGTTCAGCCTCTAACGCCCTGACGCGATTCAGCGTCAGGCACAAAAAGTAGATCTCTGATAACCGGAGTTACCGCTCATATTCGGGGTCGTCGTCCTGGGCGAAATACGGGCAGCTTCCACTGACCCGGCTGCAATAAGCTGACGCGAAAAGCCGTACCGACGGCCCACGCACCAGCGGACAAATCCAGGAATCACGCTGGACTTATCGTTTCAGCAAAGGTGTTGGAACGGATGCTATAAATTTTGGGAAAAGTTGTACAACTTTATATTTTTGTACAATCGTTGAACTTTTTTGAGCGCGTGATGACGCATTGCCATCATTTTTTGTGGCACATCGCTATTGCTGCGGAAACAGGCTGAAAACCGCCATCTGGGGCAATTGTTTTGCGCATCGACAGAACGCCCTCCGCGACCACGACCTCGCCGCTCGCCATGGAGGGCAGCGATCTACGCCTTGAGCTCGACGTTATCCAACGCCTGATTCACCGCCAACTCCCCCAACATCACCACCTGCACAAAGATGATGAAAGTCACCGGAAAAGTCGCATGGGTTATAACTGCCGCCTTCGCCGCGTCAGAGATCTACAAAGCAGACAACAAGCCAAAAGAAGCCGGACGCCAAGGGATTATCCTAGGTGGAGGCGCCGCCGGTGGTGCGTTAGCTGGATTGAGTATTTCTATGCTGTGCGGCCCCGCCGCCCCGGTCTGTGCAATCGCAGTTGTGGTTGCGGGAAGCGTAGCAGGAGGTATTGTTGGGGACTTGGTGGCAGATAGTCTGGATGAAGAACTGGAGGAGTTTCTGACATGGAACGTTCAATGACGGATGAGGAACTCGCTTACGTCTATTGGGCGCTATCTGACGCTTTTGTTGATACAGAAGTTGATTATGAAGCTATTGCGCGTCAGACGGAAGACTACGATCCTAACGAAATCAAGAGGATTCTTTATCATGAGGTAGCACCGGTCTGCCATACAAACTTAGAGACCATTATACCAATAATATGGTCTGCTTTTAATTTGGAAAACCTGAAAAATGATATTAAAGAAACTTTAAGAGCTCGAGAAGCGAGCGCTTTACGAAGAATAAAAGATAAGCTATTGATCCGATGGCTTGAGTTTAGATACAGATACATATGGACCGAAATATCAAAAAATTACAAAAAACATGACTAAAGAAAAACACCACAACTTGCTTCCCATCGACAAAAGGCACTCCCCCCCGATGGATAAATTACAGACACTTATAACAACTATAAAAGACCACACCTCACCTTTAATAGACAACCTATTCAATCTTTCAACCTGGGAAACAATAAAGTCTTTTTCAAACTCTTCATTCACCACATCATTAGTTGGTGCGTTAGCTGGTGCATTTGCTGGTGCCATGGCTGCACAACGGATAGCTGAGCGTAGCAAACTACGGGATGAGCTCACCAAAGAGATCCGCAACGTAAATGCCGGGATGACAATAGCACTATCGATTGCGAGCTCAGCCATTGGACTGAAGAAACAATACCTACAACCAATAAAAGAAAAATACGCCACTGACAAAAAAACAATTGAACAGATAATAAAAACCAGAAAAAGCCATCCTGAAAGTTCAGAAACTTATGCATTTTCAGGTGACCTTCGCACGCTATCAACTTCAAAACCACCGATTGATCCGCTGAAAGAAATTGTGTTCACACGACTATCAATAAACAACCGATCGCTAAGTTTAACATCTGCCATCGCCGAATCACTTGAACATTTGAACTACTCCATCGCTACCCGAAACGAATTGATCAAGTCATTCAAATCTGGAAATTTCTCTTTTGGCGCGGATATCATCTCTATGTACTTTGGACTTCCTTTCGGTGACGGACACGTAAATCAAGAATTTGGAGACTGCATAGAAGGAATGGCCTCCCACAATGACGAAATTATTTTCTTTAGCGTTTTACTATGCAAAGACCTGCACCAACATGGATTATATACCGCCACACGATTCGAAAAAAAACTAACATCCACGGCGCCAAACATTAACGAAGTTTCTTTCGACGAAGCCCGTAGAGAGGGATTAATTCCAGAGAATGAAGAATACCCCACCTGGTTCTCTAGCTTTCAAGAAAAACCGAAAAAAAACGAGAATTTCTGGCGCCGACTATGCAATAAAAATCCTTGATCAAAAAAACCAAAGGGGACGAAATTATTTTTCGCGAGAAGTTTCCTACTGAAACTAACACTGTATAAAAACAAAGTTAACGAATTATCTAGCCCCCCCCTTTTCTCTTTATATAAATCCGCTAACTTATTTATCTAAAACCTAAAAACCACTCCGACAATGCTAACCAACAAGTAAATAACAACAATAACCAACCCAGACAAAACAGAAAGAACCAATAAAGGCTGCTCCTCTATTCTCACCCACTCCCACAACACCGGCTTGAATCGATCAATGCGCACGCACACATATGCAATGCTGTATGCCGCAATGTACCCCCACAACCATATCGAAGTAAGAAGACTTGTAAAAAAGAATACACCTTCAGGAAATGCGTAAACCACCTCGGTAGATAAAGGTACGTCTGTTGTGAAACGCCCCTGCCCATCCGCTTTAAAGTTAGACATATCAAAGTCTTCTACAACCCTTAGTAACGTGGTCAGATTATTAGGATCTAACCACACACCCAGAGACGTCACTGGAGAAGCTGCGCCATGGTGCAATAAAATAAATTTAGCAACCGTCAGCCCTACGTAATACAATACTACAGAACCAACAACATCAAAAATTAGCGCCCAACCAAATGTTTTCTTCCCATCAGACAAAGTGACTCGATATATCTTCCGAGTAAGGCTTATCGATAAAAACTCAACGATCAAGATGGTGCAGTAGATAGCTAAAGCAGGCCACCTCAAACTGCTTAACTCAACAATATTCAGCATCCACTCTCGAAATAAAGAATATTTAAAACTGAACACCAAGATAAATATCCCAGCCCAAACATTTGTTAGTAAAAAACTAACCCAAAGCGCCCTCCATGAAAAAATCCTGCTCCCAAAAACCGCATTATTCATATGCAACCATAATGCAATAATTTTTCTCGCCCCAACACGAAAACTTACCTCCATAACCCCAACCACTACGCGCTGCAACTTCTCTTTTCTAATAATTTTTTCGAAGGTTTCACACAACTTACACCATGCTAAAAACGCACCGATTGCACACCCAATAGCCAAAAGAAAACTCTGAATAGCATCAACCACTGATTACTCTCCGCTCACTCAAGAATATTTTTGAAAATCATGCCGCTATCATTTGGCCATACCCCAGTAAGCGTAGCAACTTTTCTCAAGGACCGTGGAAAGGGGACTGATTTATTCAAGACACCTATCTACACGCTTTCTCCTTCGCCCATAAACCTCTGAAGATCTCCAACTTCAGAGCCTCGCCCATGCCCCTCCCCACCATTCCTGATAAACTCCCTCGCCTTCGCCCCTGTGATTCAGATCTTCCCAATGTCTCTAAATCCCGCCCCACTCTCCCGCCGCTTCTCCGTCGCCCCGATGATGGATCGAACTGACCTTTCTTTTACCTCCCGCAAATAAAGGCCCAAACGCCTCGCCACCAACCCACGTACCAGTTGCGTACCAGCTCTGTTCTTCCCCCTCCTTGTCCCATCCTCTCTGCCGACCGCGTTAGCAAATTTTAAGCAGCGGTTCTCGGCTCCAATCCTGGCACTATCTACCGTCGGCTCAGGCGTGTTTCGTGAGAGTTAGAAATGCGCGCATGAAAGGCCAGCGAATCGCCCCGTCTGTGCCTCACTCCGTTTTCAGGTTGACCCCTGGGAAAAAGGTAATTTTGGTAATTTTCTTTTTTAGATCCATAAAAACCCAATAAATTCAGTAGGTTAGATAGGTTTACCAAAGGTAATAATAGGGTAATAGGGAGGTTAGAAAATTACCCTTGGTCGTAGTAATTTCACCTACCTACGAACCCCTTTAAAATCAGGCACTTGGTGAAATATTACCTCCGGCCTTACCAAATATTACCTTCAAAGGTAATACTTCAAAGCCACGGTCTATAAGGGCTGCAGCCAATTTTTTGCACCGGCTTACCAAAATTACCTTTTTCCCAGCCTCGAACTGAAATTGGCCAACACAGGTGTCCTGCTATGCTTCCTGCTTTCCAAATGGAGTCGAAAGCATGGCCAGCGAATATTCCCTCACCGTCGTCCTCGAAAAAATGTACGAAAATCAGCTCGGCCTCGAAGCTGCGTTGATGGAGCTGGTGCTGTTAGTCGAGCAGCAGGGACACGAGAGCGTTGGGGAGAATGCCCGCGTAGCACTTGGTCGAATTGGGGAGAATGCGGGTTTTATCAACCAGGGCTTGGCACGGTTGAGAAATCTGGAAAAAGACTAGCTTGTGACAGGCGTCTCAATGGCTACTCACGACCCGAAGCGGACATTCGACCCGAAGCCAGACACCGACATAAGCAGGTGCTCGGCCCTGCCATACGAGCAAATCAAGCTTTAGAAATGCCGTGGGCTCGGACGAACTCACACGCCCTAACCATGATAAAATCATGCATGATTTTTGAGCTGGCGAGCATGCAATTGAGTATTTTGAACGAAGTTGAAAGTTATCGATCCGAAGCAAACTCTAAACTTAACCAAAAAACTAAACCTTCCTTAGGGCAGTTTTTTACGCCTAAACCTATTGCGCTTTACATGGCCAGTTTGTTTGAAAACATAAAAGACACTATTAAACTACTTGATCCCGGTGCAGGACCTGGCTCATTAACGGCCGCATTCACTGACGAAGTAGTTAGTAGGAACTGCGTTACTAGCTTGTCCATCGACGCCTTTGAAATAGACCCCATATTACACCCATTCTTAGATAGAACTCTACAAGCTTGCAAGAAAGTATTGGCTACTAGATCAGTACCCGCCAATACTTCACTGCAAGGTCTAGACTACATAAACAGCTCTCTACTAAATAGCTTCATGCAAGTAGAGCAAAAGTACACCCATGTATTAATGAATCCACCGTACAAAAAAATCTCTGCCACAAGCAATCATAGACAGCTGCTTCGCAGCGCAGGGATTGAGTCAGTGAACCTGTATTCGGGATTCGTTTCTCTGGCCTTGAAGCAACTTCTTCCAGGCGGAGAACTCATTGCTATTATTCCACGATCCTTTTGTAATGGCCCGTACTATCAAGCTTTTCGCGAACTAATAATCGAAACCAGCGCCATTAACCATATTCATATTTTTGATAGCCGAAACATGGCTTTTTCTGATGATGAAGTACTTCAAGAAAACATCATCATTCACTTAACAAAAGGCAAAAGCCAAGGTACCGTAACTATTACCTCAAGCCCATCATCTGACTTCCATCTAGATGAAGAATCCGGCACTATTACAGCTTCCGACATGACAGTTCGACGTGTCGATTTCAGCAGCATAGTTTACCCTAACGATAAAGAAAAATTCTTCCATATTGCAGCGAACGACAGAGACCTAGCGGTCATCAAAAAACTGGAAGTTTTTTCTTCAAAACTACAGGATTTGAATGTCAGCGTTTCGACTGGTCCAGTGGTAAGTTTTCGCGCCAAAGAATTCCTGAAGGACAGCAAGGATAATAATTCTGTACCATTACTTGGGCCAAGTCATCTGGGGTTACGCGTTAACTGGCCTAAGACAGGAAAAAAACCAAATGCGATAGATATAACGCCCGCTACAAAAAAATCACTCTGGGCTAATAGTGGCTCATTTGTATTTGTGCGACGCTTCAGTTCGAAGGAAGAAAAGCGTCGAATTGTCGCGACCTTATATGAAGGAGAGCTACCGGGTGAACTCATTGGGTTAGATAATGGCCTAAATGTGTTCCACACCGGAAAAATAGGTTTTGACCCTATGATTGCTCGTGGGTTATTTATCTATTTGAATAGCACTTTACTCGACAAATATTACAGAAACTTCGGCGGCCACACGCAGGTTAATGCGACAGACCTAAAAAACCTGAATTATCCTTCAAAGGATTCTCTGCTCCGGTTGGGCGCCTGCGTTGAAGATCGCATTCCGACGCAAATGGAAATAGATAATTTCATTGATGAAGAGATTTTTCGAATGACCGGAGAACGAAACAGCCCCATGGACGCCCAACAAAAAATTGATGATGCGCTAAAAATATTGATTTTACTTGGGCTTCCGAAAGCTCAGCATAATGAAAGAACAGCCCTGACTTTATTAGCTCTTTTGAATTTAGCGCCAGATCAATCTTGGAGCGAATTACAGCGCCCACTCATTGGTGTCACACCAATAATGACTTGGGTTAGGGAAAAATACGGCAAAGAGTATGCACCGAATACAAGGGAGACATTCCGCCGGCAGACACTACACCAGTTTGTTGATGCCGGCTTATGTCTCTATAACCCAGACAAGCCCGATCGGCCAGTTAACTCTCCGAGTGCCTGCTATCAAATTGCACTAGAACTATTTCATGTGCTACTGACTTATGGAACTCCTGATTGGGATTCTGCGTTAGCAAAATGGTTACAGGCATCTCCTACACTCATCTCTCAGTACGCTATGGGTAGAGAAATGGAGCTAATCCCTCTTATTCTAAATGGGAAAACACAAATCAAACTAAGCCCCGGCGCACATAGCCAGCTTATCAGTGATATCGTAACCGAGTTTGGACCTAGATTTGCACCTGGTGCGGAGGTTATCTACTTAGGCGATACTGGCGCGAAAGAAGATTTTTTCGATAAAGAACGTCTAGCCGAACTAGGCGTTGTCGTTGATCGAAAAGGAAAACTTCCAGACGTCGTCTTATATTGGCCTGAGCGTGATTGGCTACTACTTATTGAGTCCGTAACCTCCCACGGCCCAGTTGACGGGAAACGCCATAACGAGCTCGCTAAACTATTTTCTTCCGCTAAAGCTGGGCTTGTATATGTTAGTGCCTTCCCAGATCGAAAAACCATGGTTAAATATTTGTCAGTCCTGGCTTGGGAAACTGAGGTCTGGGTTGCGGATGCACCTACCCATATGATCCACTTCAATGGCGACCGGTTCTTGGGGCCTCATTAAGTAGTAATCCTGCCGGTGATCCCAAAATACCATGCGTTTTTGGGATCCTTTGAAATGCGCCGATGCCCTGAACGGGCGATACCTGGGGGCTTTCAGTCCAATTGCCCCCTTTTCCTGAATAGCCTCCAGGCCTTCCCCATTAAAGCTCTAAAGAACTGAAAACTCGGGAAATTTCCGATTTTTAAGGGCTCGCCCCCTGTAAACAGGCGACTTTAGCTATTCGTCAATTACCGTGGCTCGCGGCAGGTGGTTTGCGAAGCCTCTGCACAAGTTTGCAAAATCTTGCACTTCTTGAAATCGCCACATTTGGCACCGCCCCCGAAGCAGGCCTAGCCAGCCTTTTGATTTTCACCCTATCTCCCTTTGCACAAAAGGCGGACGCAGAGTCCGTCGGCGGGAGGGGGATAAGTGCTTTTTTGACAATTTTTTCTTCTTCTGATGATATCCGTTGATGAGCCAAATCGAGCTGGCAGCCGAACGCTTAAAACGTATGCCTCGCAAGCAGCTGCCCTCTAGCTCAGTGAACGATAGATTCAGCTATCACCCGAATAGTGGCAAGGGTTGAGGTCTACATGGTAATCCACTCTCGATCGACTCAAAATTTGAGTCAGTCGGCGGAGCCTCCTAATAGCTGAACGATCTACCTAGGGACGCGAAATGCGAATACAGCTGCTGTCAGTCCTTACTCAAGGTCATACAAGTGTTTTGGTAGGCAAGGAAAACGAGCCGCGTTGGCGGTGCGGGGATAAGTGACTCCAGAAGGCTTTTTGCACTCCTAACCGCACCTTCTAGGTTCCCCATGAGTGAGTAAAGGCGCTTATTTTGAGCTAATCGATGTAAATGGATAGAATTGCTGAACCGGTTTCAATAGGGTTGCACCTGACGGGAAAAATGCACTGAATGGCTGATGACTGAGTGGAAAGCGCCTCCAAAACGGCAGCGCGAAAATGGCACAGACCGAAGCTATCGCCGCACGGTTGCCTTCGTCGTCAGGCTGACCTTAGCTGCGAGAATTACTGCAGATTCTGAAAAAACGTGCTAGAAACCATTGATGCAATGATTATGGATCGTCAAAAATGTTAAGTGACTTCAAGATAGAAAAATTTAGACACTTCGAAAGTATCGAAATAAATAAAATTCGAAGAGTCAACCTGTACGTTGGAAAGAACAGCGCAGGCAAGAGTGCCCTATTAGAGGCTCTGTTATTGTTCTTTACACAAATGTCCCTGAAATATCTGCCTAAGATCCACTCAAACCGACAAGAGGATTGGGAACAAGCAGCAGACATTCCCGGCCACACCCCTTTGAGACATCTTTTTAAAAACCACCAACTTCCATTACCTGGTGAACAAGGTTTCACGCTGTCCTCAACTCACGATGACAGATCCTTCTCAGTTAGAATTGAATCAATTAGGGTATCAAGAGAGGGATTAACTACCGGCATGGAATCTCTCGTACTCCCTCAGACCAGAGAGTACACTCTTCCGTACGAACAGCTTATGCTAATAATGGAGAAGGGAGATCATAAAAAGTTACTATTTGAGCTTCAAGACTATCCACCAAGACGTCCGAGCTTGATGTATCGCTCGCAAAACTCTGCACCCTTAGTGAATTTCGTATCTACAAGTGGAATTTCCAACAGCGAACTAGCAACACTTTGGGACTCAATAAGCCTCACTGAGGCCGAAGGCGAAATTATAAAAGGCCTTCAGCTGATTGAACCGAACGTTGAGGCCGTTGCGTTCGTTGGTAGATCGTCAAGCAGGACAGCACTTGTAAAACTATCCAACGAGATCGAGCCTGTGACTCTTAAAAGTCTTGGCGACGGGATGAGCAGAATACTGCAGATAATAGTCTCACTGGTTAACGCTAAAGGTGGCGTACTAATCATCGACGAGTTTGAAAACGGACTACACTGGAGTGTTCAAGCGGACGTCTGGAAGCTTGTTTTTAAATTATCAGCAATTTTGAATGTTCAGGTTTTCGCGACCACTCACAGTCGAGATTGTATTTACGGATTCGAAGAAGCTTGGGCTACAGAGCAAAACGCAGGCGGCTTCGCACGACTACAAAAGACAAGCAACTCAGTTAAAATTAGTGAGTATTCCTTCACTATGCTGAGAGACTCCCTAGAAACGGATGTCGAGGTTAGATGATATGAAGGGCATTAGTTTAGATCATACGGGCCCCCGCGTAGTCCTGACCGAAGGGAAAAACGATGCACATTTGATTTTGCAGCTATGTGTACACTTTAACATACCTAGCACTTTCGGCTTTTATGATTGCAATGGAGACGACAGAGTTTTAAAACGCCTTAACGGCCTACTCATTAGTCCTGAACCTCCAGAAATAATTGGTGTAGTTATAGATGCTGATGCTCCTGACCTAGTGTCCCGATGGCAATCGGTATCCGACATATTATTGAATCACGGGTATGAGCCGCCAAATGCACCCGTTGAAACAGGTACAATTTTGCATAAAGAAAATGGTCCTTCGATAGGTGTTTGGCTCATGCCTGACAACTTAACCGACGGAATGCTCGAAGATTTCTGCGCGAGACTCGCACCTGAACAGTTCATTCAATTTGCTACAACCTGCGTAAATCAAGCGCTAGACGCTGGAGTTACTACCTTTCGCACGCCCCACTTATCAAAAGCAATAGTTCATACATATTTAGCGTGGCAAGATGAGCCTGGGCTACCTTTGGGGCTAGCAGTAAAAGCTAGAGCTCTAAACCCTGAAACTGAAATTGCCCACAGGTTTCAAAACTTTCTCTTAAACCTATTCCCCAATGTAGCCACAGCTTAATACTTTTACCTATAAATTTGGAGACTTAAGAGTTAAGGCATCCAGTTCAACTGATAGCAGTTTCGCTTTCACAGCTTCTAATGTGAAAAGTTTATTAGTTGCGGGAGGGGGACTGGATGCATGCACATGCGATGCGATTTGTACGTTCATATTTTCCACCAAATTAATCAGATCTCCTAAAACGTTTAATACATTCACACGCTCTGATCCTAGCCAAGTTTTTGGTGCTTGTATGCGTTGACTAATATCTGCGGTGCATTCTCGCAATCCTTTAATACGCTCCCGCATATCCCCCCCCACCATGGCGTTATACTTCTGCCCCACGACCAAGTTCAAATCTCTCCCCGTAGCTTGGTGCAAATCATCCACCGCCGCTAGGCTCGCAGATCCACCAGACAGTAGCTTGAGCGCTCCCAGCGCCTCGATCGTCTTCACTCCACCCACCAACTCGGTTGAGTGGTCATCAACCTCCCGCGTGTGGCTCTGGAACTGCTCGCGGTTCACCAGGGCTTCAACCTCACGCTCGATCGCCTGATCCCGGATCTTGCCATCGGTCTGGCGCAACCAGTTGCCGTCCGTGTCGACGCGCTGTTGGGCGGCGCCGCTGTGCTGCCACACCTGGTCGCCTTTCGGCACCTTCGGCATGCTCAGACCGTGGGGCAAGATCGATTGAATGTAGGGCTTGTTCGGCAGGCCGTAGGCAAAACACACCACAACGCGGGTGCCTTCCTCCGGAAAGGCGTAAATGCCCATGCCCTCGCCACCCGTGGGCAGTGGCAGCGGGACACCGGTCAGCGGCGGTATCGCCGGATCTGGCTCGTCATCTGCGCCCAGGACTTCAATATCCACGGCATAGCGCGGACGGAAGTCGTCGCAGATCCCCGCGTCTGCCGGCGCATCGGCCACGGCGGTCACACGGGCAAAGCGTGGCAGGTGGTAACCACCGGTGAGTTCGGGGAATTGGCGCTCTACAGCGCGGCGGATTGCGTCTTCCATCGTATGGCCATCTGGTCATTGGCGAGCGCCACACTGGTGACACGCTCGCCGGTGTTGATCGTTGCACCTGGTCGTAACCCAGGAAGGGCCGCCACCATTGCGCTCTGGTTACCCTGGTAGCCGTCGAACAGCTCCGTGGGGATCTGCAGCGCCGCCCGGGCGCCAAAAAAGCCGTCGGCCCAGCTGCCGGCGAACACTTCGCCGTTGCTCAGTTGGTGCCAGGTGAAATCCGGAATACTGAACACCCGGGCCAGGCTGTCCATCGCCTGGTATCCGGCGGCAAGGCTGTAGAAGTACGGCGCCTTCACGCCGGCGTAAGGCCGATCAGGAACGCGAAAGCGCAGCCCCGTCTGCTCGCTGATGGCAGCCAGCACGGCGCGCAGATCAACGTGACGCAGGTTCAGCGGCAACGGGTTGGCCAGCACGGCAGCCAGCTCACGGCAGAACAGCACCTGCTCTTTGGAATTGGCGGCGGTGCAACGCTCGACGTAGCCGATGAAGTGGCGCTGCAGCGTGCGGTCGTTGTAGCCGATGTCCAGCGTTACCAACCCTTTCAGCGGCTCGGCAGACTGCACGGTGAAATTCGCCCGCCCTGGACTGGTGGCGTCCAGCCGAACGTCTTCCTTGACCAGGGGAACAGGCGCGCCATTGATGGCCAGAACCTTGTGCAGCTTCACTTCTGCTCACTCCCGCCCAGCCACTTATCCACACGTCCCAGCACCTTTTCAAAGCCGCTCAGTTCCGGGTTGTCGCCCGAACCGGAACTGCTACCACCTTCGCCGACCGTGCTGCCCGGGGCGCCCTGGGCGTCGACCTTGTTGCCGGCACGCCGCCCCTCGACCTTTTCCGGGTTCGATTCGCGCTCACTCAGCGTGAACTGCACCAGCCAGGCTTTCAGGCTGTCGGCCTCGCGGGCACTGACGCCTTCGGAGAATTCGACCTGACGCACGCCGAACGCTTCGGCGGTGTCGTTCACGACGCGATACAGATGCAACTCCCCGCCGCTCGCCGTGGCTTCGGCCATGCGCATCAGGTCAGTCAACTGCACCCGATCAACAAAGGGGATCATCAGCGACACGGCCAGCGTCTTGGGCTTGAACCCCTTGTGGGCTTTGTCGGTGTTGCTGGTCTGCCCCGACATGTCGCCGCTTTCAATGCGCAGATTGCCGGTGACCTTGAGGTTCTTACCTTGGACTTTTTGCCCGTCGAGCAACAGTGTCATAGGCCCACCAGCTCCCGTACAAAACTCAGCCCTTCCTTGGTGCCCACCAGCAGCAGGCCGGCACATTGCACCCACTCATGCCCGGGGGCATCGCCGCTCAGCAGCTCCTGACGTAGCTCGGTGGCATTACCTGGGCCGATCAGGCGCGCCCGTATGCTGACATCGGCGTTGCCCCCGCCCAGCAGGCCTTTCAGGTCTGCCAATTGTTGATCCCGCTCCTGTTGCTGGGCGGCTTTTCGAGCGGCCAGCGCAGCCAGATCGCCCAGCGGCGAACTGTCGGCGGCGTAGCCTTCCAGCACGGCCAATTGGCCGGCCATCGATTGCTTGGCAGCCTTGACCACCGTGCATCGCTCCAGGGGCAGTCCTTGCCAGCGCGGCAACGGGCCGGCGCCGGGGATCTCCCACTTGTCGCTCTCAAGTTTCAGCAGGTACTGGGCGCGCCGTTCGGTTCGCACCAGGTCGCCGATCGGCAGCAACGCATTGAAGCGCGACAGACCGCTGGCCAACTGTTCCAGGCGTGTGCCCAGGAACAGAATCGACAGGGCATATTGCGGCCCAACCGGACGGCCCGCATCGGTGGCGTCCTCCAGTTTTTTGGCCAAGTGTTCCAGCACATTCGGCGCCGACAGGTAGCGCTGATAGCCTTTGCCCTGGCCGATGCCGCTTTGAAACGGCGTCACCACCAGGCACGACGGCACCTGGCCCAACTGCTGGGCCAATGCGGTACGTCCGGCTTCAACGGCGTTTCTCGCCGCATCACCGACCGGCCCCGGATTGGTGCTGGCCAAACCTTCCAGACCAGCCAGCCGCTGGGCTGTGCTGGCCAGCTCACCGGTGGCCAGATCCTTGGCGGCAGACAGCCCCCCCATCCATTGCGTGGCCCGTTCTGGCCAGCGCATCGTCACCGGTGACCAGGTCATGCTGGCGGCGTCCATTTGATGGCGTCCATCGCTTTGCTGTCTTGTTCGTTGAACGCCTTGGCCAGCGCTTGGCGCAGGTTTTCGGCGTGCAATTGCGCCGCCTGCTTGAAACGGAAAAGATCTTGGCCAACATCGCGCAATTGTTCGGCAGTGTGGGTTCTGAAAGCCTTGTGCTGCTCCATGTCGGTACAGGCGATATCGGCGGCCAGACCCGAGAGGATGGAACCGGTCAAATTGATTTGATCGACCAGTGCGCTGTCGTAATGGAAAGGCCAGCCCAACGCCTGAGAAATGAAGCCGGATTCAGTGTAAAGGGCGCACGCCTGGTTGATTTCCTGCTTCTTCTGCTCATGTAGCGAGGCCAGTATCGCGGCGGTGTCGTCTGCCCAGTGGTCGTTTTTCCAGACTTGAAGCGGCTTCGGCTGCTTGAGCGTGTAACCGCTGGGCATCGGCGCGAAGCCGTCCAGCGTCAGCGGCTCGCCGGTCTTTATGTTGTACGCGGTCACGCCCTGGAAAAAGTCCAGCAGTTGCCATTTTCCATCAATCCAGCACGCAGCCTTGTGTTCAGGTTCTTCCGGCGGCGGGATTTCCACGCAGCCTGCGGGGATCAGAAAAACGTCGGGTTCCAGTTGGCAGGCCTCGGCCTCGGTCGTGCCGACGTAGCGGCCGAAGGAGTTGGTTTGATAAACGATTTTTCGGTTCATACAGGCGCTCAGTATTTGATGCAGACGAGAAATGCCACGTTGTCCGGACGGGACTCATGGATCCCGTCTGCGGCGACCGTGACGCCGTGGATGTGGTCACCGGCGGCATAGATGTTCAGGCCGTGGGAGTGAACACCGTCACCGTTGATGCCGACGGCGTGGGTGTGTGCAGCGTGGGCGCTGCCAAACTCTCGCCAGAAGGCTCCGCCGGAGCTGGAACCCATCACCGACCCGGCGAGGTTGCCGCCGACGTTGATGCCTTGGTTGCCCATCAGAATTTGGGTGTTTCCTTCACCAGCGCCTGCTGTCCAGGCCGAGTGACCATGCCAGCCGGCGGCGTCGATATGTCCGCCGTGACCGTGCGCACCTGCTCCGGAGGTTGACGCCGCGTGAGTGTGCGAGCGGTTTTGGTTGGCCTGCTCACTGCCCAGCGCCCGGCCGGCATCTAGAGTGCCGCCGTCGCTCCAGGCCCGAATGAACTTGCCGCGCATGTCACGTAAGTTGAAGGTATTCACGCCATCGCCGGCGCCGTACCGGGTGCCGATCACCGCGAACAGCTTGGCGTAGGTGGTTCGCGAAATGGCGGCACCGTTGCACTTCAACCATCCAGGCGGCGCGCTGGTCATATCGAACGCGGCAACCATCCCGGTCATCGAGTCTCCGACCTGTTGCTGCAGCTTGTTAAGCGCGGCGGTCGAAGCAATGATCTGGCTGCTGTTGGTGCCCGGATCGTCGCTGATTGCGTTGGGAACATTGCTCAGCCCGACGTCTTCTTTCTTTGTCCCTCGAGCACGCAAGCGCGGGTAGTCACCGTTCCTGGCCGCAAGGTAGGTAATCAGCGAAGCGTCGATTGGCTCGACCACTCGCATATCCAGCGCAATGGAAGCGTTGGGAATCTCGGCGAGGGGAACGCAGTAGTGGCCAACGCCAGCGCTGTCGGTGTAGTCGGTACGATCGGCTTCGAACACGATCGTGTAGCTGGCCACAACATCGTTGAGTTCACGCTTCAGGGCGACATCTAGCCAGGCCACTGTGGGGTAGCTCGGCGGCTCAATCTTCAACGGGGTCGATCGCACGACACGAATCCCCGCGATATAGGCGCCGCCTGGGTTCATCTGGAACGAATCGTTAACCCAATCAATTTTGAAGCCGGCGCCAAAGAAGCACGCTCGGCCATAGACATCACCATTGATCTGCCGCTGACGTTCATCAATGCCCGCCAGGCGCACAGTGAAGTCATGCTGCCAGGTGCTGGCATCGATCTTTACGCCGGTCAGCGCCTGGGCACCGTCGAACGCCACCAGAAAGTTACGGGTGACGTTGTTGCCGATCTGCAGTGGCGGGATGTTCCTGCGCTTCTGCTGCAGCGGCACGTAGGACACGGCGAACAGCAAACCGTCCGCGTCCTCGAGGCCGACCCAGTTGAAGTCCCAATCGCCGATGTCCGACCCCAGCTGCGCGCTGTAGACGATCTGGTTGGGGTTCACAAAACCGCTGTTTCCCTCGGGAATCTCGTAGGTGTGCACGATCTGGCCCGCCGGCGGCTTGCCGGCAGCACGATCCACCGGCGCTTCGGTAACCAGCCCGGGCACGTTGGCGAAAATGAATTTCGTGATAATCAGGGACTTTTTCTGGCTTTGTTTCAGGGCGATTTGGCCTTCGCCGGCCAACGTAATACTGGCGCTCACTTTGCGCTCCTACAGGCTGGCGACCAGCGTCTGCTGGTCGTCGTTGAAGTCGATCAGGCCCACTTGCAGGCCCACGGGGGTGATGGTCACGAAGTCATAGCGCCGGCACGTCCGACCGTATTGCTGGATCAGCACGCGCAGCAGCTCCGGGTTCAGCGACAGTTGCGCGTTGCTGAACTTCAACAGCACGACGTCCCAATCCCGGTCGGGCTGACGCTCCTCGATCTCCACGTAGCCGACGCCCAGGCGCTCAAAAATGCGTTTCATGCCGGCGGTGCTGCCGGCATCAACCGAGTTGACGAAGGCGTATTTCACGCGCAACCGGAACAGACTTTCCGGCTCCCCGGCGAAGCGTGTTACGTCACGCTGCCAGGCCCACAACTCAAGGATGCTCAGGTGGCAGGTGTCGGGATCGATCTGCGAATAGGGCCAGCGCAGCCACCCGGAGACGGTTTCCCACCAGGACTGTGCAGCGGCCAACAACTTTGCCAGCTCGGTGCCGCCCAGCCAGAAAGGCAATTTCAGCTTGGTCATTGCGCCGTCACCTTCAACTGGCCCAGGCGCGGAATGTTCAGCCCGCTGATGATGTCCTGACCCGGTAGAAAGCGAAGGGAAGCGATATCGGCGAACTGCTGGTGGAGTTCTTCACTCAGGCGGCTATAGCTGAATCGCGACTGTGGATAAGTCAGCGTCGGCTGGTAGTCGGTGGCCGTGCTTTCGCGAAACGCCGCCCGCACGAACAGCTCGACCTCTTTCACCAGGGCGTTGATTCGCTCGGCGCTCAAGTGGGGCTTGGGCCACAGCCACAGCGTCACTGTCGCCGGGACTTCGGGCATGACCATGGCCAGCAGATCGTCGCCATGGCCGTGGTTGCCCTGGTCGCGGATATGCGCGTTGATTTGCTGCAGGTAGGTGTCCGCCGGCACACCGGCATCAAACAGAATGTAGGCATTTGCGCTGCCCGGGCCACGGGGCGCGCCGTGTTCGAAGTACACGCCATCCGGACGCACGCCGGGGAATGCGGAAATCATGGCGCGATACACCGCGTCGGTGTGCCACTGGTTGACCGCCGAGAACTGGTTACGCACGCGCAGACGCAACTGGTCGTTGGGTTCCGGATCTGCACCTGGCGAAGCCAGCCAACCGTCTTTGTTCACCACCTGGACAATGCCGGGGATCGGCACCGGCAGGATCGCGTAGTAACCCGGGGCCAGATTAAAACCGCTGCCCGCCTCGATCGCCTCGACCGGGACGTCCAGCTGGAGCTGGCCCTGCTGGAACGTCGCCGGCGCCGTGGTCACCAATTGATAGACGTTGCCGTTGATCGCGGCAGACTGCACCACAATGCCCTTTTCCAGCTGCAGCACGCCGTCCGGAACGGCGCGGGTAAACAGCAGTTTCCCCTGGGCCTTGGTCGCGCCTTTACGCTCGACATTTACCGCCCATGCCAGTGTGTCCAGCCACGCGTCGACCGCTGTTTTCACAAAGAAGTTGGGCAGCACGGTCATGCACAAAAAATCCAGCAGCCACAGCACCGGCTTGGTCACCAGCGCGGTCATCACCCGCCAGAACGGCGAATAGCTGCTGGTGTTGGCCACCTTCGAGCCTTGGGCTTCAACTTCTTTTTCCCACTCGGCCTTCAATGCCGCCTCAGTGGTCGGGATGCCGGCATCGGCGATCACCTTTTTAAAATCGATGCTCACAGGCTGACCTCAATCGATCCGAATTTGATGGTTTTGGCGGTGACCAGGTACACGCCAGGCGCCTGCTCGGTGATGCGTGCCGTCCCGGGCACCAGGCGCACGTCGTCCTCCACCAGCAGTTCCATCTGCTGGACGCAATCGCGTTGACGCAGGCGGTCGCGCTCAGCCACCAGCGTCACCAGCAGCCCGCTGTCGCGGATCATGTGCGCGATGTCCTGGGCAATGCAGGCGCGGTCGTCGACCAGCAGCGGCTGGTGCGACGGATCAAGTGCCAGGTCGTTGCCGACGATCAGCAGATCCACGTACTCACTCATCCACCCACCGCCATCGCGACCATGTTTTCCATTTCCAGCGGCGTCATCTGCTTGCCGGTGTGAATGTTCACGTTCTCCACATGCGTGCCCTTGTTCTGGCTGCTGTTGTTGTTCTGAATGCTGGTGAGCAGGCCACCCGGCGGTACTGCAGACGGACGTGCCGGCGACAGGCTTGGAATAGCCGCATTGATGGTCTGTTGGGCTTTCTGCGCGGCGTTGGCGGTGTCGGAAGCGCTGGCAGCGGCGTCGACGCCGGGCACCTCGGGCATACCGCCGAAGCGCGCTTCGATGTTCACGCCGGGGATGCTGTTCAGCAGCTCGACCACACCGTTAACGGCCTTGGTGAAAATGCCGACGATGCTGTCCCATGCGGCCTTGGCCATACCTGACCAGCCGCCCATGGAATTGAACCAGTCGGACAGTTTCTGGAACGTCTCGGCCACCGCCTGGAACGCGGCGGTATTCATCAGGGCCGTCGTCCATTCATCCCAGTAGTAGACGGCTGCAGCGATCGCGGCGACCAGGGCAACGATCCCGACCACGATCCACACCACCGGGTTGGCCAACAGCGCCGCGTTGACCAGCCAGATCGCGCCTTGCCACAACATCATGGCGCCGCGAATGACGGCCAGGCCGGCGCTCAGCGTGTAGATCACGGCCACGTAAGCCAGCATTACAACCTTCTGCAGAATGAACACTGCGACGGTGCGCAGCCCCATCAGTTGGAAGACTTTCCACACGGTCAGCATGCCCAGCCAGGTCATGCGCATGATGCCCACCGCCATGGTCAGCGCTGACATGGCCGCAACAATGCCCATGATCGACAACGCGGTGATGCCGATAACCCGGGTGATGTTCGGGAACAGCTGCGACCAGCGCACCAGGGTTTTGCCGATGTCGACCATCTTGGTCATGAACGGCGACAGCACCGGGATCAGCACCTGGCCAAACACGGTTCGCATGACCTCGACCAGCGACGCCCATTGCTGCCAGGGATCGACCATCGCCCGCGCCATCTGCTCGGCGTTCTCCAACCCGCGCACTTTGCCCAGTTGCTCGATGCCGTTGCGCAGCCGATCGGTGTCCTTGGCCAGCGCGCCAATCACCTGGGCACCTTCGCCGCCAAAAGCCTCCAGCAGCTTGGCACCGGCGGAGGCGCTGGTCAGGTCGCCGAACTTGCCCTGGAGCTTGTCCAGGATGGTCATCATCGGCAGCATCTTTCCCTGCTGGTCGGTGAACTTCATCCCCAGCTTTTCCGAGGCGGCGCCGATGTTTTCGAAAAACGCCTTGTAGCGTCCGCCGGCGTCGCCGCCTTCCATGGTGCTGCTCAGTGTGCCGATCACCGCCATCTGTTCAGCCAGGTCGACGCCGGACGTCGTGGCGATCGCTCCGGCTTCCTTGAAGGCGTCTTTCATGGCCGCGCCGCTGGTGCGGAACAGCTGCACCGCCAGCGCCGTTTGACCGCCGAGTTTTTCCACCCACGCGCCCTTCCCCATCGCATCGGCTTGGGACTTCTGCAGGTTGTAGAGCGTGCCGACGTATTCGCCCATGGTTTCGGCGTCGGTTTTAGTGGCCTTGGCCAGCAGGTTGCTGGTGTTGGTGAAGGTGGCCAACTGGTTGCCGGCCAAGCCTTTGATGGCGCCCTCGATGAGGTACGCGGACGCTACAAAGTCCTTGGCGTTCTCGCCGTAGTTCACTGCGAACTCCAGCGACTTGGCATTGAGCGCCGACAGCGCATCCTCAGCCACGCCGAGCGATCGCACGTCGCCCAGGGCGCGGTTGACCTCCAGCGCCGGTTCCATGGATTCACGGATAGCGACCACGCCCGCCGTCAGCCCGCCCAACCCCAGGCCGATCGTCTTGATGTGCTTTTCGCTTTGATCGGAAAGCTCGGCAAAACCCATTTTCACCTTGCCCAGGGGCGCAGTGACCTTGTCCTGCAAGCTGAGAATAAAAGCCAGGCTGGCGCTACGGTCTGCCAATGTCGTTACCCGTTCAGCGCAATGGCAATGCCGTTAGCTACGGCAAATTCCATGCGTCTCCAGTGTTCGTCCTCCAGCCACTTGGCCATCCCCATTGCCTCGGGCGTGGGTTCGGCACCAGGTAGCCAGCGGTGCGTCAGGGCCATCAGCTGGCCCAGGCCGTTTTCGCTCAGGCGCTCAGCGTGCTCGAGCGCTTTTTTACGATCACCTCAACATTGGGTGCGTATTCCTCCAGCAGCGCGCCGGCGATTTGCATCACCATCACCGGGTTGGCCAGGATCGATTTCAGCGTGGCTTTTTCTTCCTGCTTGACGGTGTTCATCAACAGGTTGTTGCCCGGGGCGACCTTGTTGGTTTGGGTCAGAGCGTTGAAATACTTGGTCACGTCCGCCGGCGTCAGATTGAAGGTGAATTCGTTTTCGCCGACTTCCAGGGTGATTTCTTTGTTCTGTTCGTTCATTGGATGACTCACTTGTTGAGGTTGGGTAAAGGGTTGGTCGAGAGCGCCGGCGATCGCCGGCAAACGTCCAGGGCGTACTGCTGCAGTCCGACGATCATTTGCCGGCTTTGGGCGAGTTGATCTCGGAGGGTGAAATAATCCTGTCGAGCGTCTGCTGCGAGTTCGGCGCGTCCTGCATCAGCCACGCGGGCGGTGCCGGCGGTGGCGGACACAGATCCGGAAGCGGGACAGGTAGCGCTGACGTACAGCCGGCCAGTGCCATCGCCAACAGCGCGGCGCAGGCGTTCGTTTTCAGTGCGTGCATCGGTCAATTCCTTGGTGTTTCGTTGGTCGATCGCATCACGCTCGGCGAGCATTTCACCGCTGATGCGTGCCGCTTGGCGCAGACCAACCACCTCAGTGTTCAGGCCTCGCAGGTCTTCCAGCGCGTCGTCGCGTTGATCCACCATCCGGATAAACCAGTACAAGGGCACCAGGGCGGCAATGAGCATCCCGAACAGTGCGGCCTTGAAAGGTGAAATGGTCATTTCAGGCAGACTCCCATCTCGGCCAGCCGCCGGTTATGCAGCCCGGGAACAAAGCGTTTCTGGCCCTTGGCGTCCGTCACAAAGGCCCACACCGGCGTCTTGCCGTCCGGCGCCCAAGCCAGGGCTTTGCAGCCTTCGGCAATGTGACCGGCGTTAATCAGCGCGACCGCTCGACTGGCGCAAGTGCTGGCCGCGCCGAAGTTGTGGCCGTGACTGGTCAGGGCGTCGAACGTGTTCTGGTTCACGTTCGGGTTGGTGATGCACTCGGCCAGCTGCAGCTGCGTTTTGCGGATCACCAGTTGCTCCACCTCGGCGCACTTGGCAGGCGACCAGTAGTCGCCGACCACGACCGGGTACGGACTGGTGAACCGAGTGATGCCTTTGCACACCGTAGGCAGTCCGCCGGCGAGTTTGTCCGCGTAAACAGTGTTCTGACCGTTGCCTTCCCAGGTGCCCAGGAAGATCACCAACGGGGCGCTGACCAGCGCGATCAAACCAGCGGTGATACGTCCGCGCAGACTCATGGGAACCACACTCGCAGCACTGCCGGCACGACCATCTGCAGCACGGCGCCAACCAGTGTCAGGATGGTGAGCAAGCGCCCAACCTTGGAGCCGATCACGTTGACCGCCACGGTCAGCGCCTGCTGCCCTTTGTTGAGTTCCTTGAGCTGGCCAGTCATGTTTTCGAATTGCTGCTCAAGCTTGGTCACGCGAGTCGGCACGGTATCGTGACGATCTTCAAACTCGTTCATGCGGTGCTCGATCACAGCAATCTGCCGTTCCAGCGTTCCCAGACGTGCGGTTTCAGTGGTCATCGGCGGTTGCTCTTCTCAACGTCCGTTTGGCACGGGACACACCGGGTGATACCGCCATACGCCTGGCGCGCCGGCGGAATAGGTTTGTCGCAATCCTGGCAATGGGTCAGGCTTGGCCCGACCGGCATAGGCGTCTGCAGCTGCGCCTTGATCGCCTGGTCACGTTGGCGTTGCTCCAGCTCCTGGGCACGGTCGAACCAGTCCACCATTAGCGCAGCCCCTCGGTTTCAGCTGCGGCCAGGTAGGGAACGCCGTTGATACGGATAAAGTCCGGGCTGGTAACGTCAAACGGCACCTTGTATTTGCTCTTTTCGCCGCCCTTGGGATCGATCGACAACAGGCTGGACACCTTCAACCGGCAACCGAATGCCTCCACACGCATTTCCTCGTCCTCGCCGGCCTTCGCGAAGAACACCGAGTCAAAGGGTTTCAGCTCGCGAAAACTGCCTGCCGAGCGGGCGGCGTCCACCAGCAGGTTGAAATTGGTGCTGTCCAGTTCGAGTTCGCCGGCGGCGGCGACATCGCCGTCCACATAGCCGTCCGGAACGCCACGGGTTTGTGCCACTGCCGAGTTGTCGGTGATGTCCAAGGTGCAACTCTCAACGTGCAGCGCGATGTCGCCCAGGTTCACGTCAAAATTCTTACCGCCAATCTTCGCCATGGCGCGTTACTCCGTTTTGTCGGTGGAAAGATCCAGGGCGATATTCGCGGCCAGGTCTTTTGGGCAGTTGAGGGGTTTGAGCTTGAAGTAGGCGACCACCTTGGTTTTGCTCAACCAGGTCAGCACCAGGTCGCCGTCTTTCGGCGGTTCAATATCGCCAGGGAACACCTGGCCAGCGAACGTGACGGACTTGGCCATGGCTCGCAGTGGAGCCATCAACTGGTTGGTGTTGACGGCCATGCTGTTGGGGGTGTTGTTCAAGCGGCGATCGGCCACGCGACGGATCAGCAGCGCCCGAATCAGGCGAGCGGCTTTGTCGGTGATGCGTAGGTATTCGACGACCTGGAAGTCGCTGCCCGGGGTATCCAGCATGTTGCCGTCCCCCCAATACACGCCCGGATAGTCCGGATAGGTTTGCGACACCGAGTACCGCGCCCGATCCAGTTCGGAACGCACAGCCGAGGGCAGGGAGATTTTTTCGCCATCAATCGGCACCGGGCCGAGGCCCAGCACAGCACCGGTGGCCACGCGCATCGGACTGTCGGCGATGCTCACGAAAGCGTTGGCCAAGCGGCCAGCCAGCACGCCCAAGTCATTGCCGTGCAACTGCGGGACAACCAGCACACGCGGCGCTGCAAGGTTGGCCAACAGCGTTTTTCGCTCGGCCACGTACTTCGCCCAGGTCTGGTCGGCAGTAATGCCGGCAGTGCACGCCATCACGAAGATTCGACGCCCATAGGTATTGCTCAGCGAAATAGCAGCGTCATTCATGGCCGAAAGTTCTGCCGGTGCGGTCACCGGTTTGGTGATGACCACAGCCTCGACGGAGTAGCCCAGTTGCTGGGATTGCTCCAACGCATCAGTCCAATTGCCCTCGGCGCCGATCGGAGCGGCCACGCACGCCCAGCGCTGGCCACCGTTGAGACGAGCAGCGGTGATTTGGGTTTTCAGGTCGCTGGCCGCAACGCCCAGGGCGGCGTCCAGATCGCTGTCGTTGTTCAGGGGCAGAAACTGGCCGACGTTCTTGCCGGCAGGGCCGATGAATAGAAAGTAACGCTCAATCTCGTTCACTGGCCCCTGGCCCAGATTGAGATTGTCGACGGTGACTTGACCGAGTGCCATGCAGTGCCTCGTTAGCGGGATGAAGTTAGGATTTGTTGCAACACCTGGCTAATCAGCAGATCGGTGTCGCGTTCGGTTTCGGCGCCGATGAACTGGCGTTTGGGCAGCGTGATTTCCCAGCTCTGCGCGCCCGACGACTCGCTGCGCTGGTCGTCCAGGATGCGGATCAGCAAACCCGCCTTGGCGTAATTCACATGCTCTTGAATCCACGCCACTGACGGCCTGGTCAGGCTCGTTTTGCCAACCTGACGCACGCGCAAACCCAGCCGTCGCAAGCGCTTGGCCTGTTTCTCAGTGGCCGCCAGTCCCGGCGGGGTTTTGTTCCAGCGGCGCATCTGTGCGGCAGTGCGGCGTTCGCTGACGCCGTTGTGTTGCTGGGCGGCGACCCATCGGGTCAGGGCGTTTTTCCAGCCCAGCTCCGCTTCATCAGCGCTCACGCGGGTGACCACCATCAGCTTGGCCAGGCCGGCTTCCATCTTCTTTTTGCCTTTGCCGTCGCCCTGGCGCGGGGCGAACGCTGAACCGTCCAGGTTCCGCTGTTCACGAACACGCTTGCGGCTCATCGTCCGCACGCGCTTGGTGACCTGGTTCAAGAGCCGGCGGCGCAGCTGCGGCGGCAGGCTCAACAACGCCAGTTGCTCACGCACGCCCAAACGCCCGCGCACGTCGAGTTCGAACGTGCTACGCCCCGCCATTGGTGGCCACCTCGCCGCGCTCAGCGACCCACAAGTCAAACGGGATGAAGGCCCAGGTTTTGCCGAAGGCCTGAATCTCGCCGTCCGGATCTTCGGAGAGGTACTGCGGCTCGACGAATTCCAGGGTGACTTCCACGTCGAACAGATCACTGTCCAGCGGCTCCACGGAGAATTCCGGCGCCGGCAGTTCGTGGCGGTCGCGGTCGGCGTCGTGGTTTTCCAGCCAGCTGCCGACCAGGGCCATCAGGCGTGCCGGATGATCGGCGAAGCGTTCCAGGATGATCGCTGCGCGATAGTGCATATCGCCCAGGTGCATGCCGTCCACGTCGGGCTTCCAAACGAGATGGAGCTTTACCTGTTCGGTGAAGCTGTCGAGCTGTTCAGGCTCGACCAGGCGGCGTTCGAGTAGGTAGGCAGTCAGTGCCTGAAGCTTGGTCATAGCAACTTCGCCGTGATGCGGCCACGGCCCTGCAAGGCGCGCACAGCCTGCTGACTGAATGCCAGAAACGTGTCTTCACGCTCCGGCGCTTCCTTGCCGGTGTTCTCGGCGCTCTCACGGCGGGTCACGGTGGCGAACTGCTGCAGGGCGCTGGCCTTGGCGCGGCAATACACGGCGCGCTTGTACAGCCGGGCTTTGAAAGCACGCTCAGGCAGCAGCATCGGATCGGCTGTTTCCACGGCAACGATGCCCGCTGCAAGCCAGCTGGTTTTGAGCTTGGCCAGGTCGGTATTGACCTCGGCCATCGCGATAAACAAAGCGTCGATCAGCAGGTCGCCCAGGAACTCCGCCGGCAGGCGATAGCCCTTCTGAAACTCGGCCACGAAGAGGTTCGGCCAGAAGCCGTCGTTCTCGATCGCCTGTTCCACGATGGTGGTGGGTTTCCCGGAAAAGCTCATTGCTAACCGCTCGAATTAGGGCGGGGAGACTGTTTTTCGTGGGGCTGTCCATAAATGGCAGACACACGTCCACAGTTCCCCGCTGGGGGGGTAGTCGGTTATTGGGCGCCGTTGTTGGCGGGTGTTTGTTTGGCGATCGCCTTGCGGCATTTCGCAATGCGCGTTTCGTTGCCGGCTTTGGCGTACAGCTCAGTGGAGCGCTCCAGGTGCGTAAGCGCGGTTTCCCACTGCTCGGCCTCCATCGCGCGCATACCGATCAACTTGTGGTACTTGCTCGGGATCTGCTCGATCAGATCCCACTCACCGTCGACACGCGGCAGCAGGTTGGACAGATACGGTTCCGGGCTACGCTGGGCGTTGTATTCGGCGTATGCCCAATCGATCACTGCATCCGCGACGAAGGTCTGCACGTCGCGCCGCTTGAAGCGCTCCGGCATTTCCTGACCCTGCTCAATCGCAAAGTCCGCCAGCACCAAGCCGTCTTCGAACTGCTCGGTGTCGAACAGCCAGACCATCACCTGCACCAGGACGGGGTTCGGCATCACCAGGCCCGAATCCATGTAGCGCTGAATAAAGTCCTGGTACTTGGGCAGCAGTTCCTCCCGCTTGAGTGCCTGACGCCCGGCCAGCCCCTTGATCGCGCTCAGGCGCTCCAGGTCTTGCGCCATTGCCGCTTCCTGCAGGAGCAGGTGTTTTTTGGCATTGGCCGGACTGCTCAGGGCTTCCGCCGGCGAATACGCCAGCGGTGCCGCTGCAGCAGCGATCAATGCAGCGCTTCCCAGGGCCAACGTGCGGCGCTTGTGTGCGAGAGCCAGGCTCACTTCACCAGCTCCACGTTTTCGGTCAGCGCGATCTTTTCCAGCTGCTCGATCACGTAGCCCTCGTTACGGCTGTTGTAATCCTCGACGCGAGAACGTTTCGGGTTGTCCACGGTTTGCTTGCGCCAGCTGGAGTCCTGGAAGTAAATCGACAGGTTGTCCCAACTGGTGACCAGCACGCCGTTGACCGGAAAGAACGGCACGCTGAAGCTTGGCAGACCACCGTAAGTAGCGATCACCTGAGCGTCCTCGATGCGCTCTTTCTCGGTTGGTGTATCACCCTGCTTGGCGTACAGCTTCGCTTTGTCAGCGGCCAGCAGGTCGGTGCCGATGATTGCCACCAGGTCGCCGCCGTCGCGCAGACGCTCGTCCACCATTTGCTTGGTGTCGTGCACCAGGGCATCCAGGTTCTCGTAATCACCGCCCTGACCCATGGTCACCTTGCCAGGTGTCTTACCTTCCTTGAGTACCTGCTGCGGCGCCTGCTCGCGCAGCTGCTGCAGCCAGCCTTTGTTCACGTCCTGCAGCATCGGATAGGCTTCGATGTCGGTCTGCGCAGCCGCTTTCACACCATGGAAACCGACCATGATGCGATCCAGGGCGATCTGTTTCTGCACGGCAGCCGAGTAGCGTTGATGGAAGTCCGGGAACTTGGCCCAGGCATCGATTTTCGCGTAGGGCAGCCCCACGTCCGATTCGGTCGACGACAGCTCATAGGTGCTGTTCTCCAGCGCCGAGGCGTCTTTCGCCACGCGATCGGTGGTCTTGGTGTTGGTGCGGCCAGTCACCGGGCCAGACACGCCAATAAACACCTTCTCGCCCTTGATCTCGGTCACCGGAATGACGTTGATGCGCTGCAGGAAGTCCGCTTTGGCGGTAATGGCGTCGTTCAGCTCCTGGGCGATCGACGGCTCAACGGAAAACATCTTGCTGGCCAGCTCGACACCGTAGGTCTCGGCGATCGCCAGTTGCATTTCGGCGTACATCTTGGCGCCGTAAGCGCTCAGGGAACGGGCCATGGTCAGAGCACCCGCGCTTTGGATTTGTCAGCCGGGCCGGAATTGCGCGGCAACTGACGTCCTGTGGAGGTGTTCTGCAGCGCAGTGAACTGTTTTTGCAGGCTGGTCAGCGCTGCCAGCACAGCCTTGTTGCTGCCGCCGTTGCGCTTGAATTCGCGCTCTTCTTCGGCAGTCGTGACAATCTCGTCCACTGCCGCGCTGACGTCATCGATCGGGGCTTGATCGGGTTCCGGTGCGTCTTCGGCTGCAGGCTCGATCACGGCCTGAATGCCGGCAGCGACGACCAGCAGCTGGGCCAGCAGGGCTTTCAAAGCCGTTGCGGTAGCTTCATCCATTGGGGGTTTGCTCTCGGTTGGGGTTTTCGGGGTGGTTTCGGCGGACGTGTCTTCAATGCCGAAACGCTTGAACAAGCGGGTGAACATGGCGGCGAGGCGCCCGATCTCGCCCTGCGGCTCGGTCTCAGATTTGGTCTTAGTCACGGGTAGCGGGCCCAACTCCAGCGATGCGGCGTAGTACGCGGCGCGGCTGGTTCGGTTGGAGAAATACAGCTCTTGCGTGCCGAGGCTGGCCGGCGAATCAGTCACCGCCAGCCCGGTCAGATAGGCCTTGCCGCTGCCGGCAAAATTCGGGGTGATTTCGATGCTGCTGAACAGCTTCTGGCCCTGATCGTTGAGGTACAGCAGGCGGTCATTCGGTTTCAGCTGCGCTTCCAGGGCAATTTGCCCCGGTTCCAGATCTTCACCCTCCTCCACCAGGCGCACGGCAAATACGGTGCCGTGCGAGCCTGTCCAGCGTTCGTGGTCACACCAGATCACAGCGGTATATTTGGCCGGGGTGTAGGTCTCAGCGATGTCGCGCAGTTCCTGGGGCAGAATCTCGCGGCCATCGACGGTCGGGCCGCTGGTGGCAACACGTTTCCAGTAGGAGATAAGGGAACGGGGCATGGTGGTAACTGCGCTCAATCACTGAATGAGCCGCAACGATAGGGAGCCGATTTGCCCCAAACAAACGGTTGGTTTTCGGCGATCTCCTATTTTCTGGATATAGGCGAATGATGGGATTTAACCCCGCGTTTCCGGCGTTTTCGCCGCATAGACTGCGGCCCATGAACTACCCGACCGAAGTCAAAGAAGCCGCAAAACGTCTCTACCTGCGCCGCTGTTCGGTGAAGGAAATCCAGGCGCATTTGAAGCTGCCAAATATCCGTATCGTCTACTACTGGATCCGCCAAGGCGGCTGGGACGAGATGCTTACGGATGAAGAACCATTGAGCGCCGTCAACCGACGAATCACCTTGATTCTGGAGAAGATCGAGCCGCTGACGAAAGCCGAACTGGACGAACTGGAGCGGCTGACAAGCCTGCTTGAGCGACTGAAAAAGCTCGTGGCCAAACCTGCGCCGGCGGCGGCAACAGATCGTCCGGACGAGCCTCGCGAACGTCAGCCTGGTCAACGCCGTGAGCGTGGCGAAGGCGGCGGCAAGAAGCGCGACAAGAAGGCAAAGAACGACATCAGCGGCCTGACCGAAGTGGACTTCCTGGATAAGTTCATCTCGAAAATGTACGGCTACCAGAGAGAACTGTTCGAGGCGAAACAGAACCCGCTGACCCGCCGTGTCCGAAACATCCTCAAAAGCCGTCAGGTCGGCCTGACCTACTACTTCGCCGGCGAAGCGTTCATGGACGCCGTGTTGAGCGGTGATAACCAGGTGTTCCTGTCGGCCAGCCGATCGCAATCCGAGATCTTCCGCAGCTACATCATCCAATTCGCCAAGCAATGGTTTGATATTGAGCTGACCGGTAACCCGATCACCCTGAGCAACGGCGCCGAGCTGCGCTTTCTCAGCACCAACAGCAGCACCGCCCAGGGCTACCACGGCCACGTCTACGTGGACGAATATTTCTGGATTCGCGACTTCGAAAAACTCAGCACCGTGGCCAGCGCCATGGGCACCCACAAGAAATGGCGCAAAACCTATTTCTCGACGCCCAGCGCCGTGTCGCACCAGGCGTATCCGTTCTGGTCGGGCGAAGAGTTCCGCAACAGCAAGCGCGGCAAGAAGGCCGGCGGTGTGTGGCCGAGCGAAACGGCCTACACACAGGGCGCGCTGTGTCCGGACGGCCAGTGGCGCAAAACGATCACCCTGGACGATGCGATCGCCGGCGGCTGCGATTTGTTCGACCTGGAGCAGCTGCAGCTGGAGTACGACGAGGACAAGTTTCAGCAGCTGTTCTACTGCAAGTTCATCGACAGCACCCAAAGCGCGTTCAGTCTCAAGGATCTGGAGCGCTGCTACTCGGATCTGTCGTTGTGGGAGGACTACAACCCGGATCTGGATCGCCCGTTCGGCAACAGCCCGGTGTGGCTGGGGTACGACCCGAGTCGCACCCGCGACGACGCCACCTGTGTGGTCATCGCGCCGCCGCTCGAACCCGGGGCGAAGTTCCGGATCCTGGAGAAGCACAGCTGGCGGGGCCATTCGTTCACCTACCAGGCCGCGCAGGTCAAGAAGCTGACCGAGCGCTTCAACGTGCAGCACATCGGCATTGATGTCACCGGCGTGGGTTACGGCGTTTTCGACCTGGTGCGCGACTTCTACGCCAAGGCGACACCGATTCACTACAGCCTGGAAGCGAAAAACGCCCTGGTGCTCAAAGCCCAGGACACGATTCAAGGCAGTCGCATCGAGTGGGACGCCGGATGGACGGATATCGCCCAGGCCTTCCTGACCATCAAGCGCGGCGCCACCAACAGCGGTCAGATCACCTACAGCGCATCCCGTACCGAAGCCACCGGTCACGCCGACATTGCCTGGGCGGTGATGCACGCCCTGTCCAACGAACCTTTGAACACCAACAAGCGGCGTCGTAGCCGCTACGTCACGAGTAACCAGAGCAGCCATGGCCAACCGCAAACGCAGAAAGCACCACGTAGCCCAACCACAGCAGCAGCCGATGCGCTCATTTACGTTCGGGGAGCCGGAACAGGTGCTGTCGGGCAACATCGGCGAATACGTGGGCGTGTTTCCCAGCGACGATGGCAAGATCTACAAGCCGCCAGTGTCCCGGGCTGGTCTGGCCAAGCTATTGCGCGCCAACGCGCACCACGGCGCCATTCCGAAGTTCAAGCGCAACCTGCTGCTGCGTGAGTTCATCGCCTCGGCTGGCTGCCGCACAGAGACGATGGGGCGCGCCGGCCTGGACTACATGGTCTTCGGCGAAGCGTACTTCTACAACGACACCAACGCATTCGGCCAGGTGCTTGAGTTGCAGCACCTGCCAGCGATCAATATGCGCGTGAAGGTCGACGGCGGCTTCGTGATGCTGCTCCCCGACAATAAGGAGATGGAGTTCGAGGCGCACGAAATCTCCCACGTTCTGGACTACGACGTGGAACAGAACATTTACGGGATTCCAGACTATCTGGGCGGCCTGCAGGCGCTGCTGCTGAATGAGGCCGCTACCCTCTTCCGCCGGCGCTATTACAGCAACGGTGCGCACGCTGGCTACATCTTCTACACCAATGACCCCGACCTGACCGAAGAGGACGAAGACGAGCTGCGCGCCCAAATCAGCGCGAGCAAGGGTGTGGGCAACTTCCGATCAATGTTCGTCAACATCCCCAACGGTAAGGAAAACGCCATCCAGATCATCCCGGTGGGCGACTTCCAGGCGAAAGACGAGCTGGAGAAAGTGAAGAACATCACTCGAAACGATGTCATCGCGGCCTGGCGGATGAACCCGGCGCTGGCAGGCATCATCCCGGAAAACACCGGTGGATTCGGCGACATCGAAAAGATTGATCGCGTGTACACCAGCAACGAAATCCGGCCGATCTGCCAGTTGTTCGACCAGCTTAATGACAAATTGCGAGAAGACAGGCGCTTTAGCTGGAAGCCCGCTCAGGAAGCAGTGGATACCACTATATGAACAACCAAGCGGAGAGAAAGCCACTACATATTGTGGCAATATGGTGGCGATCAGCTGCCCCTGGGGAGGGACACAATGAGAGTTGTATGCAAGTGCGGCCACAAGGGTCGAATTGCTTCACGGGAAGAGGTAACAACGGAGTTCGTGAAGCTGTATTGCCAATGCCTGGACGCAAAGTGCGGGCATACGTGGGTGTCAAACCTGACGTTCTCACACACGCTCAGCCCGTCTTCGCAGACCTTCGAACGCATGTTGATCGATCGGTTTCGCGAGTTGCCCAGGGCAAAGCAGCGGGAGCTGTTCGAGCAGTTGGGGTCGCAGGCGGTGGCGTAGGTACAAACCGCCAACGCTGCAGCGTCGGCGATCGGGATCATTCAAAGAATGACGTTCAGCCCCCTACTTTCTCCTTTGGGTTGATTGCCAGTATCTCAGCCACGCGACGAACCTGCTGCTGTTCAACGCGACTCAGCCGACGATACAGATCGATCAGTCGACGCTCGATGTCCGTGAGTACGGTCGTTTCCGACCCGACGTGCTCGAGGTTGATTTGATCGTTCTTCTTGCGATCCAACATGCTAACTACTCCATAAAGTGCATTGCTGAACGGACTTTATGGGGCGTGGCAAAAATCATTGGAATGGTAGCTTTCCCAATGATGTATGGCTTTTCGTGAATTAAGCCCGACGCCTGGCGGCGTCGTCAGCCATGGCCTCAAGGAAACGACGGATCGCTTTTTGATCCTCATCCGAGATGGTTCTGAACTGGTTTATCAACTCTTCTTCTGCTGCGCTAAAAAGTTGACCCAGAGGAGTGGATCGCCGGCCGGTCAGCACATAGGCAGCATCAACGCCACGTTCTTCAAGAGCCGTGACGTATCGGAGATCGAGAGAGTTCGCTCCCAATTCGTAGTTCTTTTGTGTGCCCCGGCTGACGCCAAGCAGCACTCCAAAATCAGTTTGATTTAACCCCAAGCGCTCGCGCTCTTCCCTGAGGCGTTCACCAACTCGATCCGCTATGAGCATTTTTTTATTCACCACCATTGACTTGATCATTTTTTTGACCAAGAATCACCACAGACAAACGCAAACAAACAAAAACAAACAAGGGGAGCACTATGCCCGCCACCGTTACGCACGAGCAAGCCCGGGCGGCGCTTGATCGAAAAGGAGTCAGCATTGCGGAGTTCAGTCGCAAACACGGACTGAACAAAAATTTAGTCAGCGACCTATTGAACGGTCGGATCAAAGGTCGCCGGGGGGAGGCACATCGCGCCGCTGTGTTACTAGGGATTAAAGACGGCGTGATCGAACAGTAATAGCGGCGCTCAACAGGGAAAAGTAGAAGATGAAAAGCCCGATCCTAGACACTCGCAAAGAAGTCATGAGCGAGATCATCCGCAGCTATACCGGAGGACGTGAGGCCGCTGCCGCACGCTTGGGGCTGAAGCTTAAAAAGTTCGACAACCATGCCTACGAAAATGCCGGCTGTAGCCCCCTTAGTGACACGCAAGTTTTCATGCTGGAGCAAGATTGCGGCACACACCATTTCCCCAACTACGTCGCGTCGATGTATGGCGGGCTGTTTGTGCCGGTTGCTGATCCTGAGACCTTGGACAACGTCGAGCTTTACGCTCGATCGGTGCAGGTAGCAGCAAAGCGCGGTTGTGTTGACCTAGCGATCGCCAAGGCGCTTGAAGACGGTTCGATCAGCGAAGAAGAAGCCGAGCTGATCCTAGACGCCCACAACCTCCATGTTGCTGCACGACACTCCGAAGTGCTTGCAGCCATCGCTCTATACCGTGCGGGGAAAGCCCAATGAACAATCTGTCTGCAGCACAGGAATATCAGGACATGCTCAAAGCCGCGGCATCGCTGTTCCTCGAACGGCACCGGTGCGAACACTTGAGCGACGATCTGCAATTGGTCAAACGCGCCGTTCAACATTTGGTGTCCGACTTCGACGTACTGACTCCGACAGCCGAAAAAATGGTTCACCTGGCCTACAGCGATTTATCTGCCGCAAGCGATCGGCAGCGCCTCGATGTACTGACCAGCACGGCGACACATACAGTTATCACTGACACAGGCACCGGTGAGGTTTGGGCCGTCCCCGTCAGCCTGATCTATGAACGCATTCTGAACGCGCCGGACAACGGGCGTTTCCGCGTTACCACTCCTTAGCACCCAACCAACAAATTCCCGAGCCCCCATGTCCGTGGGTTTGGGTGAGCTGCGCCCGAAATTGAGGTTTGACGATGGAAAACACCCTGAACATCAACGCAAAACTGCCGCCAGCGCAGGCCGAAGCGCTCTTGGTAAACCTGCGTGAACAATACCGTCTCAGCCTCAATGACCATTGGTATGCAGATCAATACCGATTTATCCCCGAAGGCCTGCGTCACGGATCGATCCTCGCTAACTGTCCTGTGATGGCCGCTCAGAAACACCTGATCGGCGCCCTCTCCCTCTGCCTTAAGAAAGTGAAGTAACCATGAAAGAGCAACTGCGTAGCGACGTGATCGAACGCTTGAAATTCGATTACGGCCTCAAGCACAGGACAAACACCGACTACATGCGGGGGGGGACTTGCCCGAAGTGCAGGCAGAAGACGCTTTACACCCGTTTTGATGCTCCGTGGTTAGTGATCTGCGGCAGACCTGAAAAATGCGCCCACACGATGCATGTGAAGGAGCTGTACGACGACCTGTTTGAAGACTGGAGCAAACGCGCGCCAGCGACCGATCAACACCCTAACGCGACCGCCCGCGCCTATCTGGAATTTGCCCGAGGTTTTCGCTTAGAGCTGATCCAGGGATGGTTCACCCAGGAAAGCTATTACTCGGCCGAACACAACGCCGGCAGCGCTACCGTTCGCTTTGCCCTGGAGAAAGGTGGCTGGTGGGAAAGGTTGATCGACCGCCCACACCGCTTTGGAAAGATGAAAGCGCGGTTCAAATCGAAGGACAGCTACCGCGGCGTCTGGTGGTGCCCGCCTTGCGTGGATCTGCTGGAAGCCAAAGAAATCTGGATTGTGGAAGGAATCTTCGATGCGATCGCCTTGGTACACAACGACATCGCAGCAGTGTCGGCTATGTCTTCGAACGCGTTCCCGGAGGAATCACTGCGGGCGCTTGCTGGAAACCGCGAAGGAAAGCTACCGAAGCTGGTGTGGGCCTTGGACAACGAACCAGGTGCACACACCTACACCAAACACTGGGCCAAGCAGGCGCGAGCGCTGGGGTTCGTTTGTGAGGCCGCGCAGATCCCTCTCCGTGACGGACGGAAGACCGACTGGAACGACCTGCATCAGCGCTGGGGCTTTATCGACGACGAAAGCGAACGCGCTGACCAAATTGCCGCTGACCTGAAACAGGCACGCCACCAGGGCGCGCTGCTGCTGGCAGAGAGCGCCGCCGAGAAAGCGTTGCTGATGTACGACTGGAACAAGCGCGGGGAATTCCACCTCAGCTTCGGTAGCCGCCTCTACTGGTTCAAATTGGACATGGAGAAATTCAACAGGGCGATGCAGGACATCGAGGACAGCGAAAACCACGACGACCAACTGCTCAACCAATCCCAACAGCGCGAGAAAGCTTTGCAGCAGTCTGGCAGCGTCGTCGAGATCGCCAACTGCTACCCACAGGCGCTGTACTTTCAACGCAACGAAGTTACCGATGAATCCTGGTACTACGTGCGTGTGGACTTCCCTCACGACTCAGAAAGCGTGAAGAACACCTTCACCAGCGGTCAGCTATCAGCCGCCAGCGAATTCAAAAAACGCCTGCTCGGGATGGCTGCCGGTGCCATGTACACCGGTAGCGGCCAACAGCTCGACAAGTTGATGAAGGATCAACTGTTCGGCATCAAAACCGTGTCCACGATTGACTACGTGGGCTACAGCAAGGAATACGGCTGCTACGTTTTTGGGGATCTCGCCATCAAGGATGGCACGATCTACAAAATCAACAGCGAGGACTATTTCGAGTTTGGAAAACTGCGGCTGAAATCGCTGCAGAAAGGCGTCCCGATCAAGCTGCAGCGTGACGGGAAGGACTTTGACGAGCAGTGGCTGCAGTTGCTGTGGACATGCTTCGGCGCCCAAGGCCTGGTCGCACTGGTGTTCTTCTTCGGTTCGCTGTTCTGCGAGCAGATCCGGGCGCGCTATCAGTCCTTCCCTTTTCTGGAAGCCACCGGCGAGGCCGGGGCCGGCAAAACCACCCTGCTTAACCTGCTGTGGAAACTACTCGGCCGCGAGGGGTACGAAGGCTTCGACCCGATGAAGTCGACCAAAGCCGGTCGTTCGCGATTGATGGGGCAAGTCGCAGGTATGCCAGTCGTATTTCTCGAAGCCGATCGGCACAGCGAGGATCGCTCCCACGCCAAAACCTTCGAATGGGACGAGCTAAAGGATTATTACGGCGGCGGCACCTTGGCCACCAAAGGTGTGAAGACTGCCGGCAATGAAACCTACGAACCACCGTTTCGCGGCACGATCGCCATCAGCCAGAACGCGGCCGTGGTCGCCCATGAGGCGATCATGACCCGGATCGTGAAGCTGCACTTCATCCGGCCGACAGTGACGCCGCAAAGCCGCGCTGCAGCGGACAAGCTGAACGCCTTGGACGGCGGCACGCTCAGCCACTTCTTGATTCGGGCCGTCGGTAAAGAATCGGCCGTCCTCGAGCTTTTCGCCCAGCGCATGCCTGAACACGAATCCAAGCTGCGCCGTCTTCACACCCACTGCTTCGACTGCGGAACCGAGTTCCCAAGCGAACAAGGTAATTGCCGCAGCTGCGGATCCGACCTGCGCGGATACATCCGTGTGGAGCGGATCAGCAAGAACCACGCGCAGCTGCTTTCGCTGCTCGATGCGCTGCGCCTGGTTCTGAAACTGGACGAGCCTCAGGTAGCAGCGACCCAGCGGCAGATCGTCCGTATGGCGATCGAGCGTCAAGCCTCAATCAGCTCCGACCACCCGGCCGTTGCCGAATTCTGGGAGGTCTACGACTACCTCGAATCGCTCAATGATGACCCCTTGGTCGATCACAGCAGCGACCCGAACGTGATTGCGATCAACCTCAATGAGTTCAGCGAACGAGCTGCCGAACACAAACAGAAGCTGGCCGACGTCGCCACCCTGCGCGACCTGTTGAAAGAGTCCCGCTCGCACAAGTTTCTGGAGGCAAATAAAGCCGTACACAGCGCAGTCCGCGCAGCGATGAACAGCAGAACATCCCTGGCGCCGGGCCGTCCCACAACGGTCAAGTGCTGGATCTTCAAAGCGTGAAAAGGAGGCTACACCGATGCAAATCCAAGTCTTTATGGGTAATGCCGGCGACGGCAACACGAACAAGCTGCAGGAGATCATCGATCGCCTGAATGCGCTGGGGAAGAGCCAGCCGGTGATTCAAGCCGGGGCTTACGGCGAGGACGGGCTGCTACAGATTCTTGAAGTTCGTGCTGCAGGTGGCCAGCGCGAAATCCTGGTGGAGTCGTGCAGCCCACAGCAGATCTTGAGCGTACTTGAATGGCAATCCTGCACCGAGGAAGACCCGAATTACGCTGACCTGGTTATTCACCTGGCCCGTCGAGACTGACGGATGAGAAGCGATGTCGAGGAGTTGCAGCTCCCCGACATCAACCACCACTGAGGGCAACACCATGGAAGCAAGGCACCAAAGCAGCAGTGATCCAAAGGCTAACACACTCAACAACATTGACCCGCACGAACGGCATCTGATGGCTATCAGAATCGTAGGTACAGCGCTGTTTGAATATCGAGTACGGAAAACTGAAGCAGCGCGGATCCGGCTTGAATGCCTTACCACTTTCGCCAAAGAGTTGGGCGACATCGATGCGAGAGAGTTCGCTGTTGTAGCTCAACTACTGGCAGGCAAATCGACAGCAGAACGCCCCCCAATTGATCGAACTTACACACTCGAAGGTATCGCACTATGAAAACGCTTTTTGTACTGATGGCTCAATACAATGGCCAAGTGGTAATTCCCCTGGATCGAGTGTGCCAGGATTATTTCACGCACCTGACAACGGATATGTTTCAACGCAAAGTTGGTGCCGGGCAGATAAAGCTCCCGATTACTCGCATGGAGCCGAGCCAGAAAAGTGCGAAAGGTGTTCATATTGCAGACCTGTCGGCCTATCTGGATGAACAGCGCGCTGCTGCAGTCAAAGAAAGTAATCAACTGAATAGCGCGCCGCGCAGCAGCTAATTCACTTCAACGTTTTGGCGCCCAGTTTTACGGGCGCCTGCAGGATGCGCTCGAACCATTCCCAAGTTGCATAAGCATCCCCTCGCCCGCGCAAGTGGGTATAACGGCGCATTGAGTTCCAATCTCGATGGCCCGACACGCTCGCCACCCGCGGAATATCCCAATCCATTTCAAAAAGACGACTGACGCCTTCGTGTCGCAGATCGTGAAAGTGCAGATCTTCAATGCCCAGGATTTTGCAGGCCCTTGTCCAGGACGTCGACACGGATTCAGCGCTGTAAGGAAAAATCTCAGGCAACACCTTAGGCATGGTCTGAAGGATCGCCCATGCTTCTGGCGGCAAATGACACCAGACGTCGTTACCGATTTTTTGCCCAGGGTTCTTCATGTCACGAACCAGAACCCGCTGGCCAGCCTCGTCCAAATCCTCCCAGCGGATCCGGGTAATCTCTTCTTGCCTACGCGTGGAGAACAACGCGAAGCCGGTCAGTTTAAGCATGTTGATAGAAGTTGGACGACGGGTTTGGATATCCAGGAAGTGTGTAAGCAGCTTGTCGAGTTCGTCTAGGGTGGGCCGGCGATCGCGTTCGCGGCTTTTCATGTTGTAACCGAGCTTTTTTAATACTCGGCGCGCATCCGCCATTGCATGCGGATTCACCTCATAACCCCAAGCTGGCCGAGCGATTGAGAGAACCGCGCCAAGGTGTGCGAGATCGTTGCCAGCGGTCTGAGGCTGAACGCCCCCACCCTCCTTGCCCATGCGCCATAGCGCATACTCAACCAGGTGCTGGCTACTTATATCTCTGTCGTTCAGTTTCGCCAAGTACGACTCGCTGATCGCCTTCAACGTGCCGAGTTTCGTTTTCCCGAGAGGGCGCGCCTTGGTCATCTCGGCCAAGTAGCGATCGATCATTTCCTTGATCGTCGCACCAGGTCTGTTCGCCCGCTCGATCGCACCTGGTTCGTCCAGTTCGGTTTCTCTTTTACGCACCCAAGCCTGTGCGGCCTGTTTTCGGGCGAAGGTCTGACTCTCTTGGTAAACTTGCGCCCCATCGCGAAACAGGCGTATCTGTGCCGTGTAACTGGTGCTGCCGTCGGTGCGTTTCCGTGCTCTGATCGTGGCCATAGTCAACTGGTACAATTGGGAAAGTGGTTGGTACATTGTACCAACCGACCCCAGAAAACGCCTATTTACCCCCTGAAATCGGCTTAGAACACGTAGAGCAAAATGGTACAGAAATCAGCTACATACCCAACAAACACCGGCTCTACGCTGTCTAGAAGGTTCTCCGTTGCGCCCATGATGGACTGGACCGACCGCCATTGCCGTTTCTTCCTACGCCTCCTGTCGAAGAACGCCCTGCTCTACACCGAAATGGTCACCACCGGCGCTCTCCTCAACGGCGACCACGAACGTTTCCTCCGTCACAACGAAGCCGAGCACCCGTTGGCGCTGCAGCTCGGCGGAAGCGTCCCGCTGGATCTGGCCGCTTGCGCGCGCATGGCCCAGGCGCATGGTTACGACGAGGTGAATCTGAATGTTGGCTGCCCGAGTGATCGGGTGCAGAACAATATGATCGGTGCGTGCCTGATGGGGCATCCGCAGTTGGTGGCGGATTGTGTGAAGGCGATGCGCG